>Ga0308166_1001004_pt1 | contig 32747 bp, 37 predicted proteins | sample PhyCR2_2_FD_202137 | JGI IMG/M metagenome (GOLD analysis project Ga0308166, IMG submission 202137) | Phyllosphere microbial communities from UC Gill Tract Community Farm, Albany, California, United States - DLSLCC.R2 | ecosystem: Host-associated > Plants > Phyllosphere > Unclassified | place... | reverse complement strand
ATGGAAAGTTGGTCTATACCATCCATCAGGGTTTAGAGAATGATGATACTAATCAGGTATCCCCATTTGAAGGCGAGTCAGTACTACAAACATTATACTTCACTGATAAAGGTACTGTTCAACACAACCACGCGGATGACAGTTTCTACTTTACCGATAAAGCAGGTCGTATGGTAGCGTATGTCGATGGTGAACTTCAGCAAGATGTTGAAGGGCATTTTGATGAATTTGTTGAATTCGCAAAATACTTAATGTCTAAGTAACAAAGTTTATAAACACAAGTGAAAAACTTGTGTCGGTCAATGCTATGGCCGGTTTTAATTAAGAGCAGTTTTACCGCGAATTGATAAATATATGAAAGGGAGAATCATATGATCACAGTTTTACTAACATCAATCGCGATACCATTAGCATTAAAGATAGTCAGTAAGAGTATTCTTCACTACTGGCACTAAGCCGCATCAAAGAACTGAAAAACGACATCAGATTTTTGGAACGAAAAAAAATCCTGCGGTATAATCATACAAACAACCGGTTCTGCTCGGTCAACGTAGATATCAATCTCCACCATGAAAAATACCCCTCGTGACATTGGGGTACTTTTTCGTGCGTGAAAAATATAATTTTGTGAACAAAGGAAGGTCACGTGAAAGAAAACAAAACAAAAGGTGTTGGTGTACGCCTCAATGAAACACAAGAGAAAGTCCTACAAGACATTATCGACAAGGGATTAGCTAGGAGCAATAGTGGGGCTATTCAATATCTGATCAACTCTTATGCGATTAAGGAGGCGTGATATGAAGACGATAAGAACTAACCGAAAAAAGCTCAACAAGACAGTCAGAAAAAAAGAAAAAGTAAAATTTATCAATTTAACTTTTCACCAGTACGAAAATATTCTATGCAATAAAATATCATCTGCTCGTATTTGTAATGTGCTAAAAGTCAACTGTAGTAAGGAATTTTTCATAAAGTTAATAGCGAACGGCTTACCTGAGTATGAAGACTGGTATAAGAGAGTAAAAAGTAATTAGTGTGAAACTATACCCAGCGTTAGAAGAAACACACACAATATCTATAAAATAAAGCCCGGTATGTTAGAACCATACCGGGCAATCAATACGAAGGAACGTAAACACATGAACTATCTACACAACTATTTATCAGGCGGGAATCATGGCTAAAAAGGAAGTAATTCACAACAACACAAAGCTCAACGAGGCATTGAAACGTACTACCTATAATAGTCTATCCCCTCAAGCCAAAATTATTATTAATGAAGCCATACAGAACTGTCCATCGCTCGGAAAGTACAAGTTACCCGTTGAAGATGTGTACTACATCATACGTAATGCTAACGAGCTATCTAAAGCACAAGTACTACACCATCTGACCATTTACCGCACAGACAGATCTAAGAAGTTACCAAACAGCGATTCATCTATCGAAAAGTACAAGAAAGCTTGTATCTCAGTTGCTGAAGCACTGGAAGCCTTTGTAGAAGGTGGCGGCCTATTGTGTGGAATCAGAGCAGCAATGGAAAAAGTACTTCCAGCAAAGCCAATGAACGATGAACAAAAGCAGGCAGTACTTGAACTGTGGGACGCTAATGCATCAATAGGTGAGATTATCGCCTTCCTTCAGACCATTCGATAACTGTAACTATAAACGTAACATGCGAATGAAAAATACGGTTATGATTTTTCGAGATGATTTATTTGTGCGTAATTATGCGTTAAAATGTTTATATGGTGCATAAGATTACCTTATTATTCATTTTTTATGCAATTATGGTCATTTACAAGAATAACCGTAACTTAATATAATATTACTTTACTTCTTACTTTAAAGTAACTGACTTACATATCATTCAGTCTCAGAGAGCCTTACTTCGCTTTGCTCGAAAGTCTCTATAAAACTCAAAAATAAGATCAGAACTTGCGTTTTTGTCGCACTGAAGTACTCCAAAGAACGTCAGGTTCGTTTCTCGCTTTGCTCAGTCAGAGACAGTACTGGGGGAGTCATTGACTGATTTACAGTACTTTGGCCTAACGTATTCGTGAGTAACTACGCGGCTTTGCCTTGTGTGTTCGTGTTGAACTCACAGAAAAATACTTAACAACTATCAGCTAGTTCAAAGAGTTTGGGCAAGTATCGATGCGTATTAGAGGCGACGGGGTGAACGCCTCTGTTGATAATGATTTCGTGAATCGGCTAGGTTTCGTTACTCTTGTGGTGCTGGTTGAGGTGCTAACTCACCATCTATGATGTAAGGACTTCCTTTGATGAAAGCATCACGTGCAACATTTCCGATGATGTTTGTACTTACAGCATCAAAAGTACCGCCAATCACACCACCAAGGATAGGAAGCATTTTCCCGAGGTTCACTAAACCTGTTTGACCGAATTTGGTGATTAGCCGAAAACCTACTGCACGATTGATTGCTTTGATAGTCTCGCCAGAGATGCTTCTAATCAATGAGGTAGTTAGTTTTGTACCCAACTGTATACCAGTATTTTTAAGTACTTCATTGGCAGCATTACCCGTCAGGGCAGCATAGACGAGAGATTTAACTTGATCGTTCTTGACGTCATAGCCACCCATGACAGCTATAGCCGCAATCATACGGATCTGAACATAGAATACCGTAGCGATGTTAGCTGGGATCGTAACAGGTAAGGTCAGTGCTCCACCTAAGCCAGTAAGAAAGCCTGTAGTACCTGCCTTTGTGTTTTGCCACCTGATAAGTGAGTTTACCCTATCTTCAAGAGTGCCTTCTTGAGCTTTGTAATCCTCAGCCATCTCAAACGCACTATCTATGCCAGGTAAGGATGTAAGTGCCTTTTCGTACGCCCAATCGAGGGTACTCATGATCATTTCTTGTGTTATCGGGTTCTTCATTGTTCTTCCTTAAAATGAAATTGTACCCAAGGAGTATCGGCAGCTTGTTGCTGAACATTAGAGACTTACATATTATTCAGTTTTAGAAAGCCTTACTTCGCTCTGCTCGTAAGTCTCTATAAAACTTAAAGAAAAGATCAGAGCTTGCGTTTTTGCCAGTACCTGACGGCACTAAAGAAGAACGAGATTTCCTTTTGGTCTTTCGGCTAATTAGCAGTACTATTTTGGTCTGACGTCTTCTAGAGTAACTGACGCATCGCTACGCTCTTTGTCGGCTCGTGTTGAACTCGCAAGATAGGATACCTCACTTACTAAGTCCCTAAGTCTTTTTGACAATACTATAAACAGGTACTTAATAACTAACTACGTATAATATTTGGTCAAGTGATTAGTTTATATGTACAAAGAAGTACTTTAAAAGGGAGATGAGATGAGCAGAAAGAAATTTATACAGTCACAAGGTGCTACTTGCAGCAACTGGACCTGGAGTTGGTCGTTTGTTAATCACGAGAAAAAAATGGTGATTTTCGGTGCCTGGAACACAGAGATAGAACATGGACGTTCAGTAATACTGCGTGAGAAATGGAAATTCAAGGCTACTGATGGCAGGAAGAAAAAAAACAATGGTTATGGTCAAGCTATCAAACACATCAACCTGATATCTCAAGGCTACGAACTGTACACATTTGATATGAAGTATGGCGAAAAGAATGATGCTTCAGAAGTGGCAAAAATAAAAAATTTCGAAAGGAAACTGAATAAGAGGTATTTAAGGAAGGAAGGTACTGTCTGGTATGCAGACTTTCTTCCAAACAATTTCCCGGATGAAATTCCGGTACCAGATAGTTACGCAGAAGGTGCTAAAAAACAGGTTGTTGTGAACGCATATGAGCGTGATCCGAAAGCAAGAAATGCCTGTATTGATTGGCACGGTACTACATGTCAATGTTGTGGTTTTGATTTTGAGAAAGTATATGGTGAGCATGGAAAGGGCTTCATACACGTTCATCACATCAAACCATTGCATACAGTGGGTGAAGACTACATAGTGAATCCCATAGATGACATGGTTCCGTTATGTCCTAATTGCCATGCAATGATACATAGGGGTAGTGAAGTACTTACTCTTGAGGAATTAAAAGAGAAAATGCTGTAATAATCTTACCAAAATTTCAAGTTTGGAGAATAATTAAATGAAATGGATTGAGAAAGAAGGTCAGGAATTTATTCGTGATAAAGAAAGGATTAGAGTTTCCGGATTAAATTGGCGTTATCATAAACCATTGATCAAGAAGAAGTTGCAAGAGATTGTAGATAAAGCCAAAATAAATGGAATTGAACTTGACCTTATCGATTATGCTGATGCCCCGATTGGATACGGTTTTGATGGAATAAATCTAGAATTTGGAACAATCCCTACAGGTAATATTATAATTACAAAAGGGGAAAACTCTAAACGTTATGCTAAGCATATGCAAAAAGGTGCAACCTTAGAAATTACCTACAGTGCATTTGGTATGGTTATGATATCGATGAGTCCCTCAAAGTCTGAAGATAGTTTAGCATCCAATAATCCGATAATTTTATATCAGACTTACGACGCAGGCGAGTTAACAGATAAAATTATAGAGCGATTTGGAAGAACTTTATTTCGTTTTCACAGAAAAACAGGGGTTCTTCATAGAACAACTTTCAAAGATAAATGGGTTGTAAGGTGGCTTAGGATCAGAATGTTTTTTTCAGAGTATGAAACTAGTGCACAAAAGTTAAAAAAATATTCCGGTCTTTACTTTCCAGTTTGGGCACTTTTAATTGCAGTATTAACTCTTATTGTAACCTATCTTGCTTCTAACTTTAATCATTAAGAGCTTACAATGGACATATCACAATTAAATGCCATCGAGTTGATGCAACTGAATCAAGATACTCTTGCTGAACTTGAACGTAGAGAAGTTATACGCACTCGCAACAATCCCGTAAGCGAGTACACTGAGTGGCTTATATCAACTCAAATGGGGATGACGCTTGCACCAGCTAGTACTAAGGGATATGACGCCATAACAAGCACCGGTCGTAAGGTACAAATAAAAAGTAGAAAGAATACAATCAAGAGTAAATCAATGCTTCTTGGAATTATACGCAACTATGAGTCAAATCAATTTGATGATTTGATAGCAGTAATTTACCATCGCAATTTTTCGATACGCTATGCTTTACTCATTCCTCATGAGCTGGTTAAAACTTATGGCAGATTCAACCAGCATCAGAATGGTTATACGTTGAATATAACTAATGCAGTTATCCGTGATGCTCAAGTGATTGATTTAAGGTGTTTCATAGAGTTAAATCAATGTAGTTTGGATAAGTCATAATGTTTCTCTAAAGATGTTATAGAAATCACTAACTCATATTCTTTGGCTAGTTCAATTTTGGCTTTTTGAAGATCATCTAGCCTATTAGGAATTTCATTCTGGTTTGGATCTGCATATTGTGCATACAAATAAACTAAATACTCATAGTGAAGATCTAAATATTCCGATCTTTTACTGATAATTCGGTCAATTACGGTTTTAAAATCTTGAGTAAGTCTAATTCCATATCTCTGAATTCTGGCTTGTTCGGAATACAATAATGATAAATCATCGAGGTCAGTTGTTGTTTTCAAAGATAATAATGAATTAACTTTTAATTTTGCCTCCTCAACAGTGATTGTTTTATTTTGAATATCATTTTTTAGATTTGCTCTAACCGCAGTGTCTATAAAAATCCTACTATGAGCAGACCATAGTATATCCTCATAATTTTTAATTTTTTGATGAGCAGAATCCAAATTGTTCAGCATGTTTTTTTGATGAAACCATTTCTTTGCTTCTTTAGCAGCAAATAATGCTGCTAAAGCCATCAATGCATTTGAAATCGCTATAACAGTATCCATAAGTGTACCGAACTGAATGCTGCCTGATGTTTCTTTTATTGCACCATTACCTACCAACCATAAAGAAAGTACTAATAATATAGCAATAGCTAACTTAACAAAAACATCATAAACAGTGCGAATCATAGTTGTAATCCTCAAAACGAAACGTGTCAAATACCATAAATTCATATGAAAAAAATTAGGAAACTTGAGAAATCAATGTCTCATGTCGATAACTGCTTACGTGCCTTTAGTCCAAAGTACGGCGAAAATTACCCAATCAATCCCAAATGGAAAACTAAAACCTTCCATATCAATGATCAGGGTAAGCTGAACAAACAATCGCAGGCATTCTATCAAGAGTACCTTGAAGCTAATCCAGAAGCCTATACAGACGATTTCCGTACTCTGGTTAAGCAAGCCTACAAGCAAGTAGATTAACTCAACAGACGCTAGTACATTAAGTATACTGGCGTCTTTAACGTACCATATACTAAGCAGTACTATTCATAATCTAAAAGGTATATTCGATAACTCGAATTTATCATAAGCCATTACCACATCATGCTTTCTTATTTTTGTATCAGTATAGTTGTTTGAACTGTCAATAATGCGTGAAAGATCTTTTTTATCACTTTTAATTACTTTCATTCCGAAATAAAGCCCCGTCATTTGTGTTCTTTCAAACGGGTATATACCTTCAGGTTTTTTAATCACTACTCTCAATTCTTTTTCATAAGACCATTCATCAGATTTGGTTAATGATGCATTAAATCCTGTAGTGTTTTGATCTGTTCGCCCTTGCTCATCATATAGGGGAGGGCGATTGTTTGAATAATTCACTTCAAAAGGAACAAGAACATCATAAGAGGAATTGTTCATTAAAAGATCAAGGTTAGTAGATAAGTAATTATCTGAATCAAATTCGAATTCAATTACACATCCCTTATGGTTGTCTGCATAATGTGCCCACATCGGAAGTATAAAAGGTGATTCACTAAAACAACTAATAGACATTTCACGGGTATACATGGCCCTAAACTTCTCACTACGAAGAATCTGTAAATGTTTCAACGACTCACGATGATTAGTTTTGTACCTTTTAACACCTTTACTATACGTAAGATTAATTCTGTTTGTGAATTTCTTGAAACCTTTCTCAAGTACAGCAGGGTGATAATCAAAAGGATCGTTGAAATTAATTGGGGAAGTAAACTTTAAAGTACTATCGCTTATTATTATTTTTGCGACTTCCATAGTTACATACTTATAAAATTTCATTTTAATTGTACTTTCTCAAATTCCATATGATTTAACATTATATCAAGATTAAAATGGCAATTCACCCTGCATATCACTCAATTCATCAAGATCGCCCCCATGTGCATCAAGCATAATTTGTCTTGAATTGAACCAGCTACTTACCGCAAAGATACTTACTGGCTTAGCTTCTTCAAGTACGAAATAGTATGCGGTATTTGAGACAATACCAAACCAGAACATACGAGTACCATCTAGCGGTTTAGTTTCAAACAGCACACATTGCCCGTTCTCAACACTGTCTAAGTATCCGCCCGGATGAACTACACAGATACGTTCACTACGTTCCCAATACACCTGAACACCAGTACTGACGCCAGGATCAAAACTGTTCTTATTGCCCATCTCTTTGCCCTCCACTTAGTACGTGTACTGTAAATTTATACAGTAATGTATGTTTGAACAAGTAAAAAGGCCGGAAATCATATAAAAATGATCATTTTCAAGCATTTAAAGATCGTTCTGGCTATAGCATAAACAAGTAAAAATGATCAATAATTGATCTCTTACCAATAAAAGAGATAACACTAATGATCACTAAAACCTTTTTTGCTGGACCAGTAATGAGTACCGACGGGAAGCTTTTAGGTGTTGAACTACTGACTAAGTTTCATCATGCAGATATGCCTGTACTGGATAGTAAGTACTACATACTTGCAATGCCGATAGAGCAAAAGCGGCAACTACTGATACAGCAACTAACAGAGATTCAGATCACCGCGTCCTGGTTCAGAGACTACCAATTGTTCTGTTCCTTGAATGTTGATCGGCATCAGGCAAGGTTATGTGCATATGACCGTGAGTTAGTCGAATGGCTGGCAGGCTTGAGTGATTTTGTACGTATTGAGATTTCAGAAGACTTTGAAGGGTTGGAGTACGGCATCAATGAACCATTACTGAGAAAGCTAATCTCCAATGGTAATGATCTGTTCCTTGATGATTTAGGTGCAGGGCGAACTAACTTAGCCGCCCTTACCACAGGCTGCTATCACACAGTGAAACTTGATAAGGCTTTCTACAGGCATGAAGTACAGAAGCCAACATTCAGTACCCTGATCAAGAACATCAAGCGTTACTGTGAACACATCATCATTGAAGGAGTAGAAGAGAAGGGCGAATTGAATATTCTAACCGATGCAGATATATGGGGCGTACAAGGTTATCTATATCGTTCAGTAGTCTTCTCGAAGGTCCATACCCTTTTGTGAATATAGGCCGCCTCTTTGCGGCCTATGCCCTCACAGTTTTTTTTCGTAATGTAAAAGTTTTCTATAAATAATCAAGAGCAAATTAAAAGGTACTCTGGCGACTTTTCGAAAAACGGGAGATTTCGCCACCGGTTTATTTTATTCATATGTGAGAAATAATGTTATAACATAACAATAATAAAGTACTATTTCAAAAACAAAACATTTAAAAGGAAATTAAATGGCTAAATCAAAATTAACAATATCGTACTCCGAACTTAGTCGCAGATACGGTTATGACGTTTCAGTAATTAGTCGTGAATGGGTATCTAAGGGATTGGATTGTACTAAATCCGAAGCTGAAATATATCAATGGATTCGTACTAACATCATGGACGCATTACGTAATAATAATGTGAAAGACCAGATTGAAAAAGAAAGACTAGCAAAGATAATGGCAGAACGCGAGTTAACCGAAATTGAGTTAGCAGAGAAGAGAGAAACTATTATCAGTACTGACTATGTTGAACAAGTACTAACTGCTTATCTATTCCAGATTAAAAATACAATTCGTAGTATTCCAAATAAAGTATATCTTGACTTGTTTGCTATGGAAGACGCAAAAGATGTACGTGATAAATTACGTGAAGTAATAGATCAACAATTATATGACTTGGGCGAAATGGAATTCACCCTACCGAAAGATATGGAAATCTTAGATGAACTACAACCAGAAGAAACTAACAACGATATTACAGAAAGCATCGAAGACGATACAGCCACCGAAGATCCAGAAAACCAGTGAATGGTTAAAATCTCCAGAAGCTCCAGTACGCTGGGTTGATGGACCGATGATGGGTTTACCTTGGACACCTTGGAATTTTCAATGTGAACCAATTGATGTTGCTCAACTTAGAAGCACAAAAAAGATAGTACTACAATCATGTTCGCAGTTACTAAAAACTACAGTACTTCAATCAATCGCATTTGGAATAATGGCAAACGATCCAACTAACTTTGCTTTTGCTTCAAGTTCTGGTGATGAAATCAAGAAGTTTAAAAATGGTAAGTTCATGCCAGCCGTTGAAGGTTCAGAAATTCTTAGCCGTTTGATTACTGACAAAGCCGATAAAAACGCAGCGAACAATGCCAAACAATCAGAGATGATTAACGGTACTTTCATCTACTGGATGAACCTTAATACACCAGGAAACCTTAGAGGCGTTACCTGTAAGACCGTCCTACTCGATGAAGTTAGTAACTGTGAAATAACAGACGAAGGAAACCCAATCAAGTTAGCAGAAGCCCGTACAAGTACATTTGGTGATGACGCATTAACAGTAGTTTCCAGTACTCCATTATTTCCAAATGACTTAATCAATTCTGAATATAACTTAAGCGATAAACGCCGCTATCATGTAACACATGATTGTGGTCATGAATACGTCTTTGAATGGGAACAGGTACGTTTTGAATTCAAACAACTTGATAACGGTAGAGGCATACCAGACAGTACTACAGCACGTCTAGAATGTCCGCACTGTAAGGAAATCATAACCGAACATAAACGCCACCAGATGGTTAATAACGGTAGATGGATAGCCACTAACCCCCAAGGCGAACCGGGTGTTATTGGTTTTCAGATAAGCCGTATGTATTCACCATTGAACACCATAACGGAAATGGTAGCGAAGTACGCAGAAGCACTATACACATTTAACCTACAGACATTCAAAAACAATGAACTTGGTGAAGTGTACGAAAACGAATATGAAAAAGAACTTGATGTACTACGACTAGAAACCCTACGTACTGATGAAATTAATATTCATAACATCCCCGATCAAGCACTAGGAATTGTAATAGGTGTTGATCAGCAATTAGATCGGATGGAGAGTACTACTATTGCTTTTGATGAAAAGAACATTTGGGTACTTGATCATTCATTCCACTATGGAACGGACTGTACAAAGATTGAGTCTGAAGCCTATAAAAAACTTGATACATTCTGCCGTCAACAATTTAAAAGTACTGAAGGGCGTAACATACCAACACTAGCAGTATTCATTGATAGTGGTAATGGTAACGCAACAGATACAGTTAAGAAGTTTACGTCACGCTGGAGTAAGTACCATCCAATTAAAGGATCTAGTTCTACTACTAGCCCATTGTTCAAGAAGTCAACCGAAGCAGGTTATCCACTTCAGATACTCAACGTTCATGAACAGAAGCTAACCTTGCGTAAGTGGGTGAACTTAGCAATAAGTGATGAACCAGAATCAGCCACGATGATGTTACATTTCAGTAGCTCCTTACCCCATGACTACTTTGAACAATTAAGCTCTGAAGTACTAAAACCATCTGGTAGTAAATTAGTATGGAAACTTAAGCCAGGTCAGAAGCGTAATGAAGCATTGGACTGTTTAGTATATTCAACCATAGCAATTCAATACGTACTAAGTAAGTTGGGAACAAATCAGCCATTACATAAACTACGTGAACATAGAGCAACTATAAAAGATAAATACAAAGATGAAACTACAAAGGAAGTAGTAGAACAACCCCAAAAACCACAACCAGCGAAACGACCAAATAGAAGACAAACTAAAGGGGGTTCATGGTTTGGTAGCAAATAAGGAAATAATATGGCAACCAGACTTTTACCAGAAAAGTTATATATACCATCAGTACCGTATACGGGTACTGTAGTAGTTCCTGCTTATTCAATTCTATTCATCTGTAGTATTAATACAGGTGAATCACAAAAACTTGATAATACTACTTCAGATACAGATGTTAGTTTTTCATTCAATATCGTTCAGACGGTAGCGAGTGATAAACTGTTCTGTACTCTTGTGACATATAAAGACGGTATCAGTACTGATAGCTTAATGTTTACTACTGAAGTAATTGACGCAAGCAAGAATACTCAAGAATACTCAGAACTTTTAGCAATGATTAAAGAAATTGATGAAGTCATTCGCGTTAAAGTACAGGGCGGTGGCGTCTACAGTACAACAATAAATAATAAAACATTGGTTAGCGAAAACTTATCCGCACTTGAAAACCTACGAATTCGTTACATCAAACGAGCTAATGCCCTTTGGTCAATTATGAATGACCAGCCAGCAAACGGTAATGGGCGTCCTATCAAGTCAGTAACATTACTTCGTGATCCAAACTATCCAAATAGATGGGGTACACGATAATGTTCAACATGTTTAGAAAGAAACAGCAACCGCCAGTAGAGAAGCCAACGAAACAAGCCGCCAAGATTCCAAAGAAATCAAGCCTACAGCGTGAACTACAAACTATTCGTACTGGTAACAATTCAAGTAGTGGTGTAATTAATTTTGGTTTTACCGCTGGTACATCCAATAACAATATTAATAACATTCTTCGCTGGTTCCTTGCTGATTTTCGTAACACAAGCCGCGAAGCAAGTATTCATAATCCCATAGCTCGTAAGTACATGAATCTTTCAGTAGATGGTGTAGTAGGTTCGATTGGTGTCTATGTGAAACCCGATGTACAGATTGAAAGACTATCTTCAGATGAACTACATAAAATAAATCAACGACTAGAAAAACTATGGGATCGTTGGGCATATGACTCTAATAAGTTCAGTATAGATGGTCAAATCGGTCTTGATACATTCCTTCAGGTACTTGAAAAAATCCGTGTAACTGATGGAGAAGCGTTTGTACGTATTCATACTATTAACGGTACGGTAAAAATTGAAGTACTTGATGCCAGTCGATTAACTCAATTGAATAACCAATGGCTTAATAATGGTAATTATATTTCAAATGGTATTGAGTTTGACAAATATCACAAACCATTGAATTACTATTTCTGTCAGTACAACCCAACTACCTATACATATGATCCGACAAGTTACGACATTATTCCAGCCGATGAAATTTGCCACTATATGGTTACAGATTTTCAAGGACAGGAAAGGGGATTACCGGATTTAGTCAGTACTAATAAAACTCTTGAAGATTTAAAGAACTTCACAGAAGCCGCTTTAGTGGCAAAACGTGTTGCCGCTTCAAGTATGGCATTTATTACTAACAACAATCCAGAATCAGAAAACGTTGAACTAACAGCAGGTGAAACTGATGAAGCGGCTAAATACTATGAGTACTTAGAAGCCGGTGCAATCTATGAACTATCTCAGAACCAAGATGTGAAATCGGTAAACCCACAAGCTGGTGTTGACCATATTGCAGAATTCACTAATGAGTTAATGAAACAAATATCAATGGGATTAAACGTTACGCAACAATCACTACTTGGTGATACGGGTAATGCTTCTTTTAGTGCTGCTAAATTGGCAGAACGTTTACAGGCAACAACCTTTGGTACTCGTACAAATCTACTAATAAATAAAGTACTGAAGAAGATTTATATTACTTGGTTAAAGAATGAAATGCTTCAAAACCCAAACCTTGGACTTTCTTTCAGTGATTTTGATGATTTAATTTGTGCTCGATATATTCCACAGAAACCAATCAGCCTTGATCCATTGAAGGACATTCAAGCAAGTGTTGCTTTAATTGACGCAGGTCTAGCAAGCAAAACTCAGGTTATCAGTGAGATGGGCGGTGACGCTCGTATTGTATTTGAAGACATTGAGAAAGAAAGAAACTCAGTACAAGGAAGTACTGATAATAATAAGGACATTGAAAATAATGGTGATCAACAAAAATCAGAAACGTGATTTGATTGTACCTAGTAGTTCAATTGATGTAGAAAATCGTACTATTGAAGTAGCATTTGTTAGTGAAACTCCAGTAAGTAGAATTATCGATGATCAAGTGTACTATGAAATTTTATTGTGTAATCCAGAAAACGTAAAAATGAGCCGTTTAAATAATAACGGTCCAGTACTTTTCAATCATGACCGCGATAAATTAATTGGTGCTGTAATAAACGCACGTATAGACGCTGATAAAGTCGGGCGTGCTACTTTAAAAATTAGTGCTGCTGGACTAGGTAGTACTATGTTTGCCATGACACAGGAAGGCATTCTAAACAAAATTAGTATTGGCTATAACATTTATGATTATCGCATGGAAGGTAATAACATCATTGTTACCGACTATGAAATCTATGAAATTAGTTTAGTAACCGTGCCTGCTGACGATACCGTCGGTTTAGGCCGTAGTCAGGATATGGAATATCGAATTGACGAAACACTAAATACTTCAGATGAAACAACCTCTGAAGGAAATGAAATGGATAACGAATCAAATCAAAGTGAAGAACGTCTTGCTAATGAAGAATATGAAATTGAAGAAACTCTTGAAGTAGTCAATGAAACTTCCTCAGTAGTAAATCTTGAAGATCCAGAAGCAGTACCAGAAATGGAATCTGAAGAACCAGTACAAGAAACAGAAACACTAAATAGTAGTGAACCTTCTGAAGAATCAGACCGTCGCGAGATGGAAGAATCAGAAGACAATACCGAACGTGAAGAACAAGCTGTAGATAATAAAGCAGAAGAAGAACGTAAACGCGAATTAACCGCAATCGGTACAGTACTTAATATCGACGTATCAGAAGTAATTGAAAAAGGAATTTCAATCTCTGATTTCAAACGTCAACTAAATGTAAAAAACCCTAACGTTAAGGATAACAAAACAATGACTAAATCAGTTATTAACGGCCTAATTCGTTCTGCTGCTAAAGGCGAAGAATTCAAAGGCGACCGTGTACAAGTTCCAGCTAATGAGCTAGTACGCCAAACTTCTACCGCTCCTGCTACTGGTGGTTCACTAGTTAAAGAAGTATATGTAGATTCTTATATCGATGTTCTACGTGCTAATTCAATCTTCGCACAACTACCTATTCAAGTGTTTTCGGGTCTAGAAGGTGAAGGTAATTTAGTACTACCTAAGCTATCCAGCGACGTTACTCAAATGTTCACAATGATTGCTGAAGGTGCTGATTCTCCACTAGTAGATGCTACCTTTGAACGTCTAGTTCTAAAACCTCAGACTTTCAGTGGTTCAGTACCAATTACCCGTACTCTAATCAAATCTGCTGATACCGCAGAACGTTATGTACAAGATGCTATGGTTCGTGGTGCTGGTCTACGTCTAGAAAAACTAATCCTAGATCAAATCGTGGCTGCTGCTCCAAACGAAACCCTAACCGCTGCTCCTACACAGGCAGACATTCAAAACGCACTAGCAGTACTTGCTTCTGCTAACGTTCGTCTAGATAGCGTTGTTGCTGTTGTTCACCCAACTACCGCCGCCGCTCTACGTAGTACTTTAGTAGGTGCTAACACCGCTGCTAAGTACATGATCGAAGGTTTCCGCTTTGAAGCATGGCTATGTGACTCAGTGAAGGTTATCGAATCTACTCAAGTTGCTGCCGGTCAAATCGTCCTAGGTGACTTCTCTGAAGTGATTCTTGCCTCCTGGGGCGATCTATCAGTTGATCGTGATGATTCTACCCTACGTGCTTCACAAGGCATCGTACTACGTACCTTCGCTTATATCGATCACGCAGTAGCACACGAAGAAGCATTCTACGTAGTCAACTTAGCTTAAGGATTTTAATATGCGTTCATTTGACCAATTTCAGGTGAACGTCTTTCTTAATGCCTTTGGTGAACAACTAACCTTAACCAGTGGACAGGTGCTTACTGTTATCTTTGAACAAGAAACAGTAGCAATAGAAACAGATAGTGGAATTGTAGAAACACAGGAACATTACTTTACTACTGCCACTGGTAAGGCCGATTACTCAGATACTTTTATCTACCGTAACGAACTCCAAGAAATTTATAACATTGTTGATGACCTATCAGGCATGAGCAACTTTTACTTTAGGAATCACGAATGATTTTATTTGAATTAAAAAATCTTATCGTAGATTCCTTTTCTTCTTTGGGGCTTACGGTAATTACACCAAAAACAATTAACTCAGACGCTTTACCATATATTCTATATTTGACCAATTGCTATGAAAACAATACTGCCTTACCCATGGGGCGTAATACTGCAAGTGAATTTACGTTTGATGTTGTATGTACTAGCAAAGTAGTAGGTGATAATCAAGAAGTGATTCAGACAGTATATGATTACCTTACATCTAACCAATTTACTATTGATGCTGGAAATATTCCAGTACGGATTAGTAGCGTTACCAATACTCAAACACAAGATGATTTCGATCCTACTAGTGGACTAAATACCATTGTATTAAGCATGAGCTTAAATTACATAACACTAGCGAGGTAAACACAATGAGTAGTATTTTCATTGGCAACGCTACCAAGATTTTCTATAACACGGACGCAGGAAATAACATTCCAAATTCTCCGACATACGTTAATATTGATGAACTTGCGGCATTTCCAGAAGTAAAAATACAAAGCAGCGTAAACCAGTACAATACTTATAATGATGAGTATGTAGGTATTCTAGCTGCTAATCAATCGATTCAATCAGTAAACGTAGTAGTTAACTATATACCTGACAATGTAACACATGTTTTTCTTGATTCAATGTTTACAAGTCAAACAAAATTTCAAATCAAAGTTTCACTATACGAAACCCTAGAAAATTTAACACAACATTATGCCATTCTTTCAGGATATGTAAGTAGTGCCACAATTTCAGGTGATCAAAATTCTGTAGTGAAAAAAACATACGTGTTCACGGCAGAAGACGTAATAGCCAGAGGGACAGCAATAGAAATGGCAGACTTAAAAATAGGTGATTATGGCGTAGGTGCTAATGGTGTTGATATTCCACAATTCGAATCAGAAACACCTTCAGGTAATAGCTTTATTAAAGTACCTTCCAACCAGGCACTAAATCCAACTGGAACAGATTTACTTGGTATTGCTAATGTTGACAATGGTAATACTACTAAACTAGTAATGACAGAATCTGGAACATTTAGTTTATACGGTAAGAATCAAACCAGTAATTGGACTCAGATACTAACTAAACCACAATCAGATTCAGTTTATGTACCAATGAACCGTACTGTTAATGGGAAATCATTAAGTACTAACATTACTCTAACTCCAGCCGATGTATCAGCCTTAGCACTTACTGGCGGTACACTTACTGGCAATCTTAACGGTACAACAGCTACATTCTCTGGTGCTGTCAGTACAGGCAATCTAACAGCCGCTACAATCGCTGGTACTAGTGGAACATTCACAGGAGCAGTACAGGCAGATTCAGCAAGTATTACCGGTACTATCACTGCTGACAGTCTTACCCTACAGACAGCGAGTATCGTTGACCTTGAAGTAACTGGTTCCACGACATTAAGTGATGCTTTAACAGGTACAACAGCTACATTCACTGGTGCTGTAAGTACTGGTAACCTAACAGCAGGTACTATCTCTGGTACAACAGCTACATTCTCTGGTGGGTTATCCGGCACTACCGGCACATTCTCTGGTGCGTTATCCGGCACTACCGGCACATTCTCTGGTGCGTTATCCGGCACTACTGGAACCTTCACAGGGGCATTACAGGCAGATTCAATAACCCTAACACAGCCTTTGAGCGTGAGTAGTGGCGGTACTGGTTCAAGTACTCCAGCAGCGGCACGTACTGCCTTAAGTGCGGCAAAGGCTGGCGTTAACAGCGATATTACTGATATTACTTCCCTTGCTGGTCCTTTACGCCTTGGTGCGGATGGGGCTAACGATGGAGAAGCCGTTACATTACGCCAATTAATTGCGGCTACTGCCGGTGGCGGTTCTGGTGGACCTACGCTAAATGGAGTCATGAATAACTTCATCGGTGCTGTTGAATGGTTCAATGGTTCACGTGGTGCTTATCCTGCCGGACATTTACCGGCTGATGGTCAAATACTGAACCGAGCAGACTATCCTGAACTTTGGGCCGCTATCAATAGTGGTATATTAAAAAGTACTTCTGAAACAGCATGGCAAACTACTGATGGTTGGTCACGAGGTTTATACAGTTTAGGCGATGGTTCAACAACATTCCGTATGCCTGATTTAAACGGTACACAAACTAACTCAGTTACCTCTTTATACTTACGTGGTAACGCAGGTACAGCCGCTGCAATTGCTGTTCATGGTGATACTGGTTCAGTACGTGCTAACGCCGCTCCAAATATTTCTGGTTTAATGACCTTACATGGTGCTGGTGAAGCTACTAACTTAGCTGCCGCTTCAGGTGCTTTTAATGTCAGTACTCCAACGAGAAATAACTATCGCCCTGGCGGTACGACAACTTCAGGTGCTAACTCATTTGATGGTATGACACTTGATGCCAGACGTTCAAGTTCATCATATGGAAGGGACAATACTACTGAAGTTCGTACTAACTCAGTTGTAGGAATTTGGTTGATTCGTGTTAATGGTAAATTCAGTGCTGCTAATACTAACTTTAATGTAATTAACGGTATTACAACTGCTCCTGCCACTGGTGAACTTCAATATGGCGGTGATGTACGCAGTAACTTACAACTTAATGGTTCTGATTACTTAGTAGCCCGTATGCGTAGTAAAATACTTGGTGGTGGAGGTAAAACTTTAGCACTTGGATTAGCTGATAGTACTGGCGGTACAATAGTAAATACAGAATGGACAATGCCAAGTGCTGGCGGTGAATTAGTATTAAGTACTGATACACGCCTAAGTACAATCAATGGTAAATCTGGCGGTACTATTACTGGCGGTTTAGCTGTTAATAATGGCGGTTTAGCTGTTAATGGTGCTGCAATTGAACTTATTGGAGCAACATTAGCAGGCGGTGCTTATTATGGTAGTGGACTATTTCAGATCCTAGAAGGACGCGGTTCACGTGGTGATTCACGTGGTGCTTTCTCATTATTTCGTACTGTCGAAGAAGTAGGCACAAAAGCATATGCTCAAATTTACTTTGATGGCTTTGGGGTTACTTCTCAGTGGCAATTCCTAAACAGTGGTTCAGCTTTAGCAGTAAATGGAAGTTGGTTAAATGGTTCTGATAGTCGTATTAAAACAGATCTTGAAGTAATTACAAATCCTATTGAAAAAGTAACTTCTCTAACTGGATATACCTATACGCGTGATGGTTCTCGCAGTACTGGCTTACTTGCTGAAGACATTGAAAAAGTTTTACCAGAAGCAGTGTTTGATATTGGCTCATATACTTTTCAGAATAACACTGGTGAATATAAAGCTGGCGATACTATTAAAGAAGTTAAAGCAGTATCTTATGGTGAATTAGCAGGGCTATTAGTTGAGTCAATCAAAGAATTAAATTCACAAATTGAAGCAATGAAATTACAGGTTGATGACCTTCAATTAAAACTTAGTGATAAATAAACAAGAGTAGGTACAGGAAGTACCTACCAAATAAACCTTATAAGGAAATAAAAACATGGCAATGGATATTTTTGCAGGTGCTAATCTAGGTGTATCAATCGGCACTGCCGGATCTACTGAATCAGCTACGTGGACTGAAGTTCCAGAAATCGCAACCTTCGCAACCTCTGGCGGTAGTTCTACTGTTATTGATGTAGTAACTTTCAATCAACTTTACAACCGTAAACTACTTGGTTCAAAAGCAGTTCCAGATATTTCAATTTCAGTAAACTGGATTCCAGATAACACAGTACATCAACAGTTAATGACTGCTAGTGATACTCAGAAACGCATTCAAGTTAAACTAGAGTACTTCCAGGACGCTACCCGTACCACTGGTTATTATGTCGTATATAACGCTTTCGTTAGTGCTGACACTGTAGCAGGTGGAAAGGATGAAGTAGTTACTAAAGAATTTACTCTAGCTATTGATGGCGGTCCAGTAGCTTCAGCGGTTATCGCACCGTAATCACTCAATTAAAAGGAACTTAAAATGAGTCTACTACAAGAACTTAAAAACAAACTACAACCAAAACTAACTAAAGTAACAGTTGGTGATGACATTGAACTTTATGTTCGAAAACCAAGCCTAGCAAAATTTGAAGAATGTAAGGATACCAAAAGTACTCTAATCAATTGTGTATGTCGTGATGAAACTGGTTATCCAGCTTTCAGCGATGGCGGTAGTGAAGATACTATTGACGTAAATGAAATTGATTCTTCAATCGCAAGTGAACTATTTCAGCACTGTCTAAATCTATGGACAGCTACTGATAGTCCTACGGAAGATTTCGAAAAAAAGTAAGAGAAAATCCAGAAATAAAATTTGCCCTGAAGATGATGCATCGCCGGGGCTTTTCTCCACAAGAGCTAGATGAATTAGATCCTGAATTGTTTCACCAGTTGATGATATACGATCAACGTATTGAACCAAATGGAAGTCGTTTTCAGATGATGATGTTCGCAAACTTATGTCATTTGTTATTAGCCAGTTCTGGCAATCTTAGTGAACGTGGACGTAAAGAGGCTTCTGTACTGGATTGGGATTTCTACGGAATTCTTCAGAATCTAACATCAGGTGAACTATCCGATAAGTTAGAAGAAAAGAAAACCAATGAAGCCAAGAAACAAATTAATAGCATTGCCGAAACTATAAAGGCATTAGCAACTAAGGATAAAAATAATGGCAAAGAATAATCAACTAATTTTTAATGTTGATGGCGACGTAACAGGATTACGTAAAGCACTTGCCGATGGTACAAATAGTATTCATAAATTCGGTACTGAATCGGGTGATTTACTTGGTGGACTATCTGGCAAAGTATCGGATCTTACAGGCCGCTTCGGTGGCTTAAGTACTGGCTTACTTGGTACTGCCGGTGCTATGGGTATTGTAGCAGGCGGCATTTATAGCCTTGTTGCTTCATCAGCAGAATACGTTAATCAATATAATGAAGTTGCCCGTACTAGTTCATTGACAGTTGAACAACTTCAGAAACTTGAAAAGCAATTTAAGGGACTTGGTTTTACTGTTGAAACATTTGCAAATTTGAACCGCGATGCACTTGATCACTTGGGTGATGCTTTCCGTGACGGTTCTGGACCAGCGGAAGATATGAAAGCCTATGGTATTAATATCAAGGATTTTAACAAGTACTTGAATCAGTCCGATGGTGGTATACGTTCAGTAGCAGAAGCCTTTTACCAGATGCGTAAAGCAGGTAAAAGTACTGCCGAAATTACGAACATGTTAGAAACATTGGGTTCTGATGGTAGTAAATTAATTGGTGTATTCAGCCAGTTCAATGACACTACAGAACTAATGAATTCTATTTCAAGCCAGACAGCAACATTAACAAATGACAATGCGGCTAAGTTTGCAGACTTTGAAAATAAAGTTAATTCATTAAGTACCAGTTTTCATTTATGGATGGCAAACGCATTAGGTCCGACAATTGACGATCTTAATACGCTATTCAGTTTAATGAATAAAAATTGGTCTAGTACTGATTTTATGCAAACGTTCAGAAACTTCTATTATGGCGGTGATAATGGCATTGCTAAAATGCTACGTGATATTGATGGTGTAGATCCCAAAGGTATACCAGGTACTAAAGAATGGAACGCAGCCCATAAGGACAACAACTTTCCACCAAAACCAGAAGCCAGTACTACAACTCCGCAAGGTGGATGGGTCAACAAAGAAAAAGAAGCAGCAGCAGCAAAGGCAGCAGCAGACAAAGCAGCACGTGAATTAGAAGCACAAAAGCGTAAGGAAGCTACAGCACTTAATAACTGGAACGCGGCTATTACCAAGTCTGGTATTAATGATGGTGACATTCGAGTAAAAGAATTTAACCGCCAGCAAGACGAGATAATTAAGAAGATTAAAGAAAGTGGTTCAGTACTCAAGAAGTCACAAGACGACATTGATCACTATGTGAATGAAGCAAACGCAACACGTTTACAGAAGTTCAAAGACATGATCGACGAGATGATTGGTTACTCAGATCCCAATAAAGAACTACGTGGTTTATCTGATAATCTTGCCGGATTAGAAGGGCAGCTATCAACTGAACAGATGAATGGTTTACTTCAGAAACAAAATGAACGTGTTGGATTAACTAACATGGGAAGTGATGCTAATAATCCATTTGATAATACCAATGTTCTAGACCAGAAACGGAAAGATCTTGAAGCACAACGTGACCTTGAACTAACCATTAACGAACAGTTGAACCGCCAGTTGGGTACTTCGCAGGAAGAATATCTAAAGCGTAAGAAAGCGATTCAAGAGAAGTACAGCAAACAAATCTTAGCCGTTGAAACAGATAATACACAGGCTCAAATCGGGCTTCTAAGCGAATCTGCCGGGTCATTAGGAACAATCCTTAGTGGTGCACTTGGTGAAGGTTCTAAGGCCGCACAAGCTGCTTTTGCCCTTCAGAAAGGTATATCCATAGCTCAGATAGTACTAAACCTACAGACAGCACTATCAGCAGCCTTAGCTACTCCGTGGCCTGCCAGCCTTGGTGCTTATGCTCAGGTACTAAGCCTTGGTGCGAGTATTATCACTACTGCTAAAGGTGCCGCACAAGGTAAGGCACATAACGGTATAGATGAAGTACCAGGAAGCGGGGATCAAACATGGATTCTCAAAGGGGGTGAGCGGGTTGTGCAGGCAGAAGCTAACCAGAGGTTAACTAAGTTCCTTGATAGTCAGGACAGTACTAAATCATCCAGTTCAGAAGGATTCGTAGTTAATGCCCCATTAATTATTCAAGGTGGCAGTACTGATGATGATGCTAAATTCCAGGCAATGCTAAAGAAACACCAGAACAGTGTAACCCAAGCTGTTAAGAATGCTCAAACACGAACAACATAAATAATAAAAAGCCCGGTGTAAGTCTGTTTTATTCCTTTTAGCAGCTACCGGGCTTTTTTCGCTTTTAATAAATACCTGAAACCAAGAGGATTCATAATGGCATTTTCAAGTAATATAAAAACAACCGGTTTTCAGTTAAGCAGTACTGAACCGATGTATACCAATCGTTCATGGAATGGTACTTTAATAACCCGAAGCACTAACATCCAGTACTATAATATTCAGTTCACTTTGAACTTTAATCAAAAAGATCACCTAGAAGTACAACAATTCTTAGCTCAGTATTCACAAGGTAGACCATTCACAATGGATCTTGGTTATCTAAGCAGATACAAGGGTATTCAGGTAGCGGCATTATCAACAACTACTACAAGTCCTGCCGGTACTTATCAGGTCAATACTCAACCCAATAATCTTGAAGTTGGTTCATTGGTTCAGTTCGCTAACCACAGCAAGATTTACCGGGTTATAGCTAATACTGGTACTTTACTAAGTCTATTCCCAAATCTACGTGCTCAAGTAAATACTGGTGAGACAATCAAATATAACAATATTCAAGGCCAATTTGTACTTGATCCAGATAATGACTATCAAATCCAAGTACAGAACGTTATGAGTATTCAACTTAAAGCAACAGAGGCAATCTAATGAACTCAGCAGTATTCACCAATGCCGCGTTACTTCAGTTCTATAACTTGAAACGTGGTACTAACAAGACAGTACTTAATCTAAGTGATGTAGTGTCAATGGGTGTTACTGTTAAGTGTGTTGATATATACCCGGTAGCAGGTTCACCAGCAGGGCAATTACATTTAACGGACGCATTCACTGATGTACAGGCAAATGGTATTAACTATGTAAGTTTTCCAGACTTCGTAAATAATAGTTTCCCGACTTTCAACGAACAGAAAGACATTCAGAACGAATCAATAAGTTTTAAAATCTCTAATATCAATCCAAGTTTTAGAGTACTGGCTAACTCTGGAGCATTCAGGAAAGCCAGAGTAAATATCTATCTAACTATATTAAGTCCAGCAGACAATACAGTAATTGAACATGACTTAATGTTTAGTGGTTATATCGACTTCTTCGAAACTGAAGCAAACAATCAGTCAGGAAGTGTCAATAATGACATTACTGTAAACCTTAATAGTATATGGAATAAACTTGATGTACAGATGCGTACATTAGCGGCTAACTCAGTACACCAGTCTACAAACCCAGGGGATGAGTACTTTAGTTTACTTGGTATTATTCACGCAGAACAACAATGGAAGTATAAGTGATGAAGAATATTATTCATATTATTAAAACAACCGAAGAAGCAATTAATACACCTTACGAAATCGGAACTAATGACTGTAACATTATTGTACTGAAACTACTTGATCGTATTTGCGGTACTGAATATGAAAAGTTAGCAGTAGGTCAGTACACCAGTATTACCGCAGGTAAAAAGTTATTCAAGAAGAATGGCTTCAAGAATTTAGAAGATATGGTCAAACGGCATTGTGTTGAAGTGGATACACCAATATATGGTGATATCTACATTGGTGGATTAAATGCAAGTATCTTCCTACATGGCTCATACATTGAAGTAGACCATGAATTACACAAATTTAAAAGTGTTCAAGTACCGGCAGGATTAACCGGGAAAATATATAGAATAAAAATTGATAAGGAAATCACAACATGGGCGGATCAAGTTCAACTGGCATATTAAGTGCCGTAATCACAGCAGTAGCTGTAGCAGCAGCCGTATTTACTGGCGGTACGTCTTTGTATGTAGCGGCAGCATGGGGAGCGGCAGCAGGTGCGGCAATGTACGTTGCTACCAGTTCACTAACTGCCTTAAGTCCTAACACTACTGGCTATGGTGACACGGCAACAACACTAACACGGTCAACCGATCCACAGTCTGGTATGCCTATCTTGTATGGCGGTACTAACGCAAATGACTTCTGTAAGGTTGGTTCTATAGTTCCATGGTATAACGTCCAGAATGAGTCAAGTCAGTACTTGTATACTGAACACGCCATAGCGATGGGTGAAGTAGGTAACTTAATCAATCAGATTTATATCGACGATGAACCAGTACTAGCCAATCAGATCGGCAGTGAGGGTATCATTCCTGCTTCAAGTATTCTTGAAAAGTTCAGACCATATCTACAGCTTGAAGTACGTTTTGGTAAGGCTCAGTACTCTGGAAGTAAGTCACTAGGTTTACAATATGGTGGTAGTCGCTGGAATAATAACTTTAAAGGTAATGGTGTAGTACAGATTGGATGTGTAATTAAAAAGACTCAAAGCAGCCTTGAAAACGATATTCTTACTAATGATAACTATGTACTGACAGTTGAAATCAAGGGTAAACTAATCCGCGATTTAAACACAATGGCAATCAGTGCTTCAAGTAATCCACCAAGTCAGTTATACGACTTCCTAACTAATACAGTTTATGGAATGTCAATTGATCCAAACAATATTGATCTTCAAAGTTTCCGTACTGCCGCTAACTACTGCCTACAGTATGGCTTTAACTCAGTTGGTAATATCAGTTATGGTGATTCATACAAAGCAAATATCGAAAAGATACTAATGACCTTTGGTGGTGTTACCTACATTCACGCCGGTAAACTATATCTAACTCTTGATATCCCAGGTTCAAGTGTTGCTACATTTGATGAAAGTAATATGTTTGGTAATGTTAAAATCACTACTTCAGGTACTACTGATTACTTTAACTGTATCGATGCTTCATGGACTAATATTCAGAACTCATATAGTACTGACGTAATTCGTATTCCAAGTGATATTTCCCAAAGTGATGTTATTGAATCCGATGGTACTATCATCCCTAAAGCAATGGCTTATGGATGGGTACACAGTAAAGACCAGTTACGTTACCTTGTTAATATTGAACTACTAAAATCTAAGTACTCTCACAATACATTAGTATTCAGTACAGACAGTGCATGGGATTTACAGGTTTGGTCAGTTATTACTGTTAACTTCCCTGAATATGGAATTGTTAATAAACAGTACCGTGTATATGGAAAAGAAATTTCTACTTCAGTCGAAAACGTCGGTATGATGACCTTAACTTGCCTTGAGTATAATCAAGGGATTTATGAAGGGATTGATCCTGGAGTGTTCCCGGTAGATGGTCAGGTAGGGCAGGTAATCTCAGTTCGTCCACCAAGTAACCTACAGGCAGTTAAGAAGGGCGGTACAATCTCTGGTAACGTGGTTACTTTGAGCTGGACAGCTTCACCAGACCAGTACTTACGCGGTTACTACATTTACTTCAGGCCAGCTAACGCGGCTATATGGACGTATGGTGGTTCTGTAAACCAGTACGTAAACGTGTTCGACTTGTTCAATCTTGATCCAAGCGTTAACTATGATTTCGGTGTTGCGGCATATAATAACCTTGGTTTTTTATCTGAACGTATTACGATACTTAATATTAAGCCAGAATATGAGTTTACATTACCACAGCCAACTAATTTAGTACTTTTGAATAATGATTTGGGCGGTACTAATACTACTAGCGGAGACTTCCTAATTGGATGGAATGATCAATCAGGATTGCTAGTTAATAATCTTCCATTTAATCAGTACTTCAGTAAGTATCAAATCAAGGTGTATAACACTACTGGTGTACTAATAAACACCTATTACAGTTCTACAAACCAGTTTAATTACACATTCCAGTACAACAAAGCAGATGGTACTAACCGAAGCGTAATCCTTGGTGTAACGGCCTTGGGGCGTACTACTGGTACATACTCACAGGAAACCTTAATCACGGTTAAGAATCCACAGGCACCGCTTATACAGAACCTCATACCACGTAGTGCGATTGGTCAGATAGTTTTTGAATGGTCAGATGTGAACCAGCCTAAAGATTACGCAGGTGTATACATCCAGATTAGTAATACAGAAAACTTTAGTTCAATTGAAAAGAACTATATCAGTACTAATCGCTGGGGTGATTGGGTAGTTGTGCCAGATGGTCAGTACTACCTACGTGCCGGTATGATTGATATCTTTGGTACTGATGAAATTAAGTGGTCAACAATGATACCGTTCCTACAACAAACCAGCGTACCATTTAGCCAGTTGAATAATGATGTTGTTGACGGGATTTTAGCAAGTTCTGAATTTAACCAAGTCAAACAAGAAATTATCGATGATGCTAAATACACAGGCTGGCAACTAAGCGTAAACAACAATGGATATGTTGCCGGTATTGCCTTAGCAAGTTCTGGTACTGAATCCTTGTTTACAGTAGTAGCAGACAGATTCAGTATTATCAGTACTGGAGCCGCAGCAGAAAGTACTAAGATTTATCCTTTCGTAGTACAGAACGGTACTACCTATATGAATAACGCCATGATTCAGAGTGCTGCTATTGGGACTGCACAAATCGCAGATGGTAGTATCAATTCAGCAAAAATCATAAACGGTAGTATTCAGAATGCGAAGATTCAAGATGGTGCAATTACGAATGCTAAAATAGCAGATGCTCAAATTACTAACGCAAAGATTCAGGACGCAGCAATCACTAACGGTAAAATATCTGGTGCTTTATTTTCCGATAACTATCCTGGTTCAGGTGGTACTCAAGGTTGGTACATTGATAAATCTGGTGGCTTCCAGATGGGTACACAGGACGGTAACGGACGTGTAGTTCTAAATGGTAATGGATTGGCAGTTATTGATGGTGCTGGAGTCGTAAGGGTACAGATTGGTAGATTATAATAAGTGGGGGATTTATTCCCCTAATAAGGAAAACAAAAATGGCAATGGGATTTACTATTGTTCCCGATGGTTGGGATAAAAGAATTGATGTAACAGCAAGTTCACGAATACTAAGTAGTCTTGGGCGTAATCAAATACAAGGATTTAATGGTACTGGTGATAATGTCTCAATGTCAGTGGCTCTCGAACGACCTTCTACTGGTGGTACATATCTATGTATCCCCAATAAGGGGGTATATGTTGAACCAAGTCCAAGTAATGGTATACCGAAGGTTAATATTCTTCGCAGTGCTTCTGTAAGTGGAGGTACTTTAAATATCAATGCCTATCAGTACTATCCCAATGTACCAAATACCTACGATATAAGTAGTTTTGAAGTACCCTTAGCACAACCCCAAACCTATGGGATCGCTATGACAGATTCAACTAACTTTACTGGCATAACTGATGTGAGCCGTTTTGGATATGTTACCTACAGGGCGATCATATCAATCTCTGGAGCATGGACACTACCAGCAAGTATCCCAAATCGGGATTCATGTGTAGTGTTCGCACGCTGGGAAAACGGCGGTACACCATTGTTCTACGATAGGGCGACATATCAGATACGTCCTTATACGGCCTTTGGAAGTACGGATGGTGCTCAGATTGGCGGTACTGTAACTAACATATACATTGTTGTTGTCAGCACTGGCGTAACTCCACCAGTACCGGCAAGTGGTTTTGGTACGATTATCCGAAATGGACAGGGCGTGATTACTTTTAGTTCAGCATGGCCGCCTGTTATCTGGCGTGGGGGTATGTTCAACTTCCCGTACTATCTTGAAAACTCCAGTGGTAGTCCGGCTAAAGTTCAATGGAATGCGGCAACAGGTAACGTTGCCCTACCTATGGTTCCTTTGGGTTCTTTTGGCTTTATGTGTGGTGACTATTCCACGGTGGAAACATATAAGAAACGGCCCGTTTGTTATTCTGGGCTTCTTATGAGCGGGAATAGTGTCAGTACTTATAGAGCTATGCCAGCAGGATCAAGAATCGCATATGATTTTGCCCCAATACGTGGACAGATTGGTTTATCAGTACCGTGTTTAGACGCCGCCGACTACTTCTAATAAATACCTTATGACAATAATACACATCATAAGGGTAAATTATGACAGAGTGGATAATTACGGGAATTCTTATCCCGGTTTTCTTTGGTGTATGGGCAATGTTTAAAGCATATAATGACAGTAATAAGGAAAAGGAAGAAAGACTTGATGATCTTGAAACCAGAGTAACTAAATTAGAGTCAAAAGTGCATTACATTGAAACCGATATCACAGAAATAAAAGAGCTAAGGGATGATATTCGAAAAATCCAACAGGATCTAGTAAAAGTATTAACACTACTAGATGAAAGAACTTAATAAGGGGGCTTAATGCCCTCTTTTTTTTCGTTTGATAAATACCATAACAACAAAAGGAATTGTTATGAATATTATCGAGCAACTAAAAATATATGAAGGTACTAAACAGTATCAAATCAAACTTGGTTACTACAGGGATGGTAAATTCTGGACTTATAAAGACAGTTTAGGTTATCCAACGATTGGCTATGGTCACTTAATCAAAGCGGGTGAAAACTTTACTCAGGGTTTAACTGAAGAACAGGCAACCAACTTATTAGAAACTGATTTAGCAATCGCACGGAAAGACGTAAGCAAGTTAAATGTTAATCTGCCCATAGACAGCCGCTGGAATGACTTCTTAGTACTAATGTTGTTCCAACTCGGTCTAACTAAAACCCTACAGTTTAAGAAGTTCCTTGCAGCCCTACGCAGTGGTAACTATGTAACGGCAATCAATGAAGTAAAAGACAGTAACTGGTATAGACAAACACCGAACCGGGTTAACGATATGATCCGGGCGGTAGTAAATGGCTAAAGTAATCGAAAGCTGGAGCATGTTCTATCCCGATGAATGGAACATTGATGAAGTATGTAATTACGCTGGTTTTGTTTACCTAATTCAGTTTCCAGATTCGGGTACGTACTACATTGGCGTTAAGCAGGTATATAAGGGTATCAAAGACTATTCAAAATTGAAAAGTACTTCAATTGAATCCGATTGGAAGCGTTATTACAGTAGTTCTAAATCTGTAAAGGAAATGATTAATTCTGGTGAAAGCTATAAAAAGTCAATTCTATGGTGCTTTAAGACAGTACAGGAAGCCATGCTAGTTGAAAGTACTTTAATTGGCTTATTCGGTACTGACTGGAAGAATCTCAATAAAGCAATCATGGTTAAGACTCGCCTCAAGAAAGACAATGGCGAACAGATTAGAATAATCAGAAAAATAATGGAAGATCTCACATGAATATTACTACAGACTTCAAACCAAACTATACCCCGGCTGATGCTGTTAAATGGGTAAATGATAAACAAACCGAAATAGTAGTTAATGTACAGTCTGAAATAACAAAAAAGATTCGTGAAGTAGCAAAACAACTACAAGACAAACTTAACGACGATATCAAAGGCGGTCCAGTACCTTTTACCAAACGGGCAATATTCTTCAACTTCATTCAGCGAGGCGACCGTCGAACTAATCAAATTATTGTACGTGTAGACCAGGCAAAATATCTAAGCAGTGTAATCACGGATGCGGCAGGTATTTACGATAAGTTTATACCTACATCAAATGCTAAATTAAGCAAACAGGGTAATATCGCTGGGCTACATGCCGGAATGAATAAGAAGTATCAAGTAGCAAACGTCAAAGGTAAAAAGATGCTTATTGATACTTCTAAAAACAAAAAGAAACGTGATAAGCGTATTATTGGTGTTAAAGAAAAGAAAAGCCGAAAAATGTTATTTGATTTCTTCAATGAAGCTGAATCAAATTCACGTCTAGCACTTTCTAACATGAACGGTACTTATTACTTTTCAAAACAATAAAGGAAAATAAAATGAAAATTGAAGAACATTATGATCTTGAAGATGCAGAGTACATTTCTTTTTCGGGATTAAAACCGCTTATGAATACTTATGCTTTCGACAAGACCTTACTTAATCCAAAGTACTTTTCCGGTAAACATACAGTTGATTCATTCCAAGGGCATTGTATGAATATCGGTTTTTATGAAGGACAGGAACCAGATCTTTATACTGGTGAAATGACAGAATGGAAATTCCATGATGATATTTCAGCAGTTAAGATAATTGACAAATACAAGCTATTTGTTAAGGGGATTAATGTTGTTATTTTTCTAGTACAACTACAATTATAACATAAGGAAATACAATGATTAGCTTAATCATCAATCTTGTAAGCAAGTTGGGTAGCTTACTTTTAAATAAAATACCAAGTAAATCTAAAGACGAAGTTGAAGCCGACAATACTGAAACGGCAAATGAAACAAATCGTGAAGAAATTAAATCGGGTAAAGGTTGGCGTAACTTTTTGGGTTATGTATGTGCTTTTATCATTGCCTATAATTACATCTTAGTACCGATACTTGATTACTTTGGTATAGTACTTTTTTCATTTCCACTATCAGATATTATTAGAATTATAGTTTTGTTGCTTAGTGGTAACTAACATTTAAGCCCCATTATGGGGCTTTTTTGTTTTTCTTTTTTTTCTCAGTTAAATACACTGAACATCCAGCAATGATCACCAAAATAATTAATGCTATACGGTAAGTATCTTTATCCAGTTTACTCGCATTATTATCAACCCAAACAGCAACTACACCGCCAATAGAAACTCCAATGCTGATTATCATCCATAGATCGGTTTTTTCCCCATCTTTTTTAAATGTTACTTGTGTATGTTTTTTAACAAAATCTGTTCCTGCTAATACAGTTAACGAAAGAGAGATAATACCTAATACTAATGTAATAGGCCAATTCCAGTTAAGCCATGCAGGAACTAACATAAACCCAATCAATAGCAACGTAAAAACAATCACTTTAAAACATGCTTTAAATCTAATAAGAAACCCTTCCAGCGTGAATTTCATAATTATCCCGTCGAATTTTAAAATGGCATTTTATGGCATGAATCACAAAAAAGGAATCACTATTACACATTCAAGTAATGAATCTCATTCACTCAGTTAAGCAACTATCATTACGGTTGACGTGAAATAGGCCAGTAAACTGGCCTGTTAATTCGTGATGATTTTTAATTTTACTCCGCTTCCGTTTACATTAGTTTTCTCGATAACTTTTGTAAAATAATCAAAGTCTGGAGTAGAACCGCAAATCTTCATCAACTCTGCACCTAATGATGTTAGTAAGGCTGGGCCAGTTGAAAAGGTCCAAGTGTCTGGTGTATCTTTCTCGAATTCTACTAATACTGGTTTTCCATAGTATAGGACACACCCTGTTTTATTGCTAAAGGTTAAGTTGAAACCAAACCCTTGTTGTATCACGCCCAATGAGTCTAAGAGAGCCAGTTGGTTAAAGTTTATATCTTCAGTGTTACCCGTTTCATTTTGGAGAATAATAGGTGTTAATGTACTTGCTTGCCAAACAAATTTTCCAAAGAACGTGATTAGATTTGCTTCTTCTTTATTCAATGTAGATAGAAGCTTTAAGGTTCTACGACTAAATGAACCACTTGATTTAGATTCTTCAGATAAGATCCTACTCCAAATTGTTTGCATTTGTTCATCATTAACATCTTCACATTCTCTGAAGAAAGCCTCAATCCAATCCTCATCAATGTCAGCAATGTTATCAGTGTCTGATAGGTTTTTTGCTGCATTAATAGTGATATTTTCGATATTTTCCTGTCGTTTTGTTTCACGTTTGATAAAACGCTCTACTGCTCTTTTTTCTATTCCTTCAAGCTCTAATCTTGAAATTAGTTCTGTACGTTTAGCATCAGATTCGGCTTTTGCTTTTTTGCGAATTCTTGTAGGTTCATAGAGCACTCCAATTGCATCGCTTACTTTTTCAATAAGTTTTGTTCCTGGCTCAGATAAGCCAGAAAGACTCAAATCGATAAGACTCATTATGCCCCCATCAATTTCTATCCAATAATTTTTCAAAAGATCTTAAGATAAGAACCCAAAAAAATAAACAACAATTTACAGTTAAGTAACAAATTTCTTAAAAATTAGAAGCTCATCAATGCAAGACGCTCAAGGAACATATTTATCAATGAGTTAGCATGTACTGGCGGTAATTGATCTCTTATGAAAAGTAAAAGTTTAAATAAATTTTTAACTTAATGCTGGATGTCCTTACGACTTCATGTATCTGTAACTGTGTAGCCGTCGCTTCAGTGTTCAAACAGAGATGAACAGCCCCGTATGGGGCTATTATCTACTCCCAATACTGCGATTTAGCGAATCCATTGACGTTCATGTGGTCGGTATATGTAGCTTTATACACAGTTTCGCCAGTAGCGATATCTACGATGTCGTAAGAGTAGATCTCAGTCTGGCCCATGTGCCCTTTTTCACGTCTCCCCGTTTTAACGTACTTGTATTTTTCCTTTGGGTACTTTTCTTCAAATTCTTCAGTTGAAAACATAGCTATCTCCTTGTTGTAAAATCTTATTTTACTTGATGAGTAAAAAAATGATACCTTGATTTTCCTGTGTAGAAAATCATTTTGGCAACCCGAAATTCCCGGTCGATATCCCGGCTATCGCCGAAGCAGCCGCGCACTACGATGTGGCGCTGGAGCTGAATAACTCCTCCTTTACCCATTCGCGTCCGGGTAGTGAACCGAACTGCCGGGCTATCGCCGCCGCCGTGCGCGATGCCGGTGGACGGCTGGCATTTGGCTCCGATTCCCACACGGCGTTTACGCTCGGAAATTTTGAACATTGCCTGCGCATCGCCCGCGAGGTGGATTTTCCTGAGGATCGGGTGTTAAATGTCACGCCGCGTCGCCTGCTCGACTTTC
>Ga0308166_1001003_pt1 | contig 32747 bp, 28 predicted proteins | sample PhyCR2_2_FD_202137 | JGI IMG/M metagenome (GOLD analysis project Ga0308166, IMG submission 202137) | Phyllosphere microbial communities from UC Gill Tract Community Farm, Albany, California, United States - DLSLCC.R2 | ecosystem: Host-associated > Plants > Phyllosphere > Unclassified | place... | reverse complement strand
AGCGCGACGCCAGCTACAGCGATGTGGTGGAAATAGAAGACGGCGACGCCTTTTTACTGTGCACCGATGGCTTCTGGCACGGCGTGACGCTGGAGCAGATGCAGCAGTCGCTGCACATGGTCAATACACCGGAAGAGTGGCTGACGCTGATGCAGCAAATCATTCGCAACGGTCAGCCGGATAACGGTCAGCAGGATAACTTCAGCGCGCTGGCCGTCTGGATTGGCTCACCGCAGGACACCACCTTACTGCACTCGCTGTCCGAAGCGGCGCAGTTTTTCCCTCTTCGAGATTGAGAACGCCAACATGAAACATGGATTACTGGGTCTGGCTGCGCTGCTGCTCAGCACGCACGCATTTGCTGAGAACTATCGCATCGTGCAGTCCCCGGCACAGAAACTGGATGTCTGGATTGATGACGTGAAAGATAACCAGCTGGCGAGCTGGTGTAAGCGCAACGTTGATCTGCGCATCGTTACCCACGGCGCGAAAAACGTCGCGGCGCTGGAGGATTTTCTGCCGCGCGTCGCCGGGCTGATGGCATCGCAGTGTAAAGCGCTGCAGCAGCTCAACTGGGCGCTCAACGATGATGATGGCAACCCGATCGCCAGCGGCAGCGCTGCCAAAGCGCAGCAGTGGCAAACGGTGGTAACGCCGCCGCCCGCGCCCGTGCAGCAGCCAGAGACCGCTGCGGTTGCCCCTGCCGCGCCGGTGCTCAACTCGCCGCAGGCCGATACCACGCCGTGGCTGCAGTTCAGCCTGCTCGACGGCTGTCACTTCCGCACCTGGTGGCAGCATCCGGCGCAGACCAGCGCGCTGTTCGTGCCGTCAAAACAGGGGCTGAGCTGCGGTCAGGATGGCTGGCTGAGCGGCCGCAGCAGCCTGACGCAGATGGGCAACGGTGCGGCGAAAAGCGTGGTGGTGACGTTCCTGCAGGGCTTCCCGATTGCCGGCCTGAATAACAAACAGCAGAGCGCCGAGCTCAGCATCACTACCGTCAACAGCGAACGCATGGTGCTGAGCAACGAGAAGTCGCCAGACAGCTGGCTGGTGCTGCCGTTCAGCAGCCAGTTCAACGGCTGGCAGGCACCGGATCAGGTGGTGGTGCAGATGCCCGCCAGCGATGCCGCCGATGAGAGCGCACTGCGCGCACGGCTGCAGGAAGTACGCAAAGTGTGGTCGCCGTGGCTGAGCGCCAGTGCACCGCTGAAAGTCCAGCTGGTAGAGCAGCTGCATCCGGAGCTGAAAGATCCCGCCGCCGCGGTTTACCGCACCATCAACTAACGCAAAAGGAGCTTGCATGAAGTCGTTACAATCGCGCCTGGCCAGTGCCTCACTGGCCGATAACCTCGCCGATATCACCCGCCAGATTCAGGCCAGCCCGGCCAATGCCGACCTGCGCGCGGCGTTTGTGCAGCTGCTGTGCCTGGCGGGCAACTGGACGCGCGCGCAAACCCAGCTGCAATCGTGGCTGGCGCTGACGCCCCAGGCGCAGCCGACCGTCACCTTACTGCAGCAGGCCATTGCCGGTGAGCAGCAGCGTGAAGCGGTACTGCGCGGCGCGGCGCAGCCGCAGCTGCCGGGCAGCGCGTGGGCGTGGTGTGAAACCCTGCTGGCTGCGCTGACCGCCGACATCCGCGGTGACTTCGCGCTGGGTGCGGAGCAACGTGCCGCCGCGCTGGCGCAGGCCGAAGCCAATCCGGGTCAGCTGCAACAGCAGGAACAGACGGCAGACTTCGCGTGGCTGATGGACGGCGACAGCCGCTTCGGGCCGGTGTGCGAAGCCATCGCCAACGGCCGCTATTACTGGATTCCGTTCGCCGCGATCCGCGAGATGGAATTTCAGGCACCCGCCAGCGTGACCGATTTGGTCTGGCGCCATACGCGCGTGCAGCTGGTGGATGGCAGCGAGCAGATTTGCCAGATCCCGGTGCGCTATCCGTTGCTGCCGGGGGCGGATGAGCGTTATCTGCGCGCCAGCGTCACGGAATGGCAGCCGCTGGGCCACGATGACAGCCAGTTTACCGGCCACGGCCAGAAGCTGTGGCTGAGCGACAGCGGCGAGTATCCGCTGCTGACGCTGCAGCAGCTGACGTTCCAGCCAGGCGGCAGCGATGAGCCGTGATAACAGCTCGCATAACGACGGCTATGCCCAGCTGCATGGCGGTTTCCGCGCGCGTAAAAATCGCGACGCGCTAACCGCGCGCGACAAGCTGCAATCCTCGTTACTCGATCGTCTGACTGATAACGCGCCGGACAAGCAGAGCGAAGCCAGCAACACTACGCTGATTTCCCACAGCACGCTGCGCCGCCACGTGCTGCGCGATCTGCAGTGGCTGTTCAACACCATCAACAACGAAGCCCAGCAGGATCTCAGCGCCTTTGGTGAAGTGCAGCGCTCGGTGTGGAATTTTGGCGTGGCGCCGCTGGCCGGACAGAACATCTCCGACATCGAATGGCAGGACATGCAGCGCAAAATGACCGATGCCATTCTGCATTTCGAGCCGCGCATTCTGCCGCAGGGGCTGCAGGTACGCTGCGTCAGCGATCTGAAGTCGCTAAGCCTGCACAACGTGTTATCGATTGAAATAAAAGGCCGCCTGTGGTGTGTGCCTTATCCGCTGGAGTTTCTGTTCCGCACCCAGGTTGATCTGGAAAGCGGTCATTTTGAACTACTGGATGCAGGTTAATCATGGACAGCAAACTGCTCGACTACTACAACCGCGAACTGGCCTATCTGCGTGAGCTGGGCGCGGAGTTCGCTGCGCGCTATCCGAAAGTCGCCGGGCGGCTGGGAATGCGCGGTATCGAAGTCGCCGATCCTTACGTTGAGCGCCTGATGGAGGGCTTTGCTTTCCTCACGTCGCGCGTGCAGCTCAAAATGGACGCCGAGTTCCCGCGCTTTTCGCAGCGGCTGCTGGAGATGATTGCGCCGTCTTATCTGTCACCTACGCCGTCGATGGCGATTGCACAGCTCACGCCGGACAGCCGCAAAGGCGACATCAGCAATGGCTTCCACGTGCCGCGCGGCACCATGATGGAGAGCCAGCACCTGAAAAAAAGCGGCGTCACCTGCAGCTACACCACGGCGCACGATGTCACGCTGCATCCGCTGCGCATCAGCGACGTTTCACTCGGCGGCGTGCCGGGCGATCTGCCGCTGGGCGAACTGAAGCTCAGCGGTCGCGGTGCCGCCAGCGCACTGCGCGTGCGTATCGCCTGCGAAGGCATTTCGTCGCTCAGCCAGCTGAATGTCGCCGATTTAATGCTGTATCTCAGCGGCCCGGACATTCAGGCGCAGAAACTGCTGGAGCTGCTGATGCAGCACCGCGTCGGCATCGTGCTGCAGTCGGTCGAACACAAGCCGCTGCGCCAGGTGCTGCCGGATGAGGCGCTACAGCAGGAAGGCTTTGCGCCAGAGCAGGCGCTGCTGCCGGACGATCTGCGTAACTTCGACGGCTACCGACTGCTGCAGGAGTATTTTGCCTTTCCGGCGCGCTTCCAGTTCATCAGCCTGAGCCAGCTGGCACCGTTTCTGCGCCGCTGCGATAACGCGCAGGAATTCGACATTATCATCCTGCTGGATAAGGCTGACAGCGCGCTGGAAAGCGTGGTGGACAGCAGCCATCTGGCACTGCACTGCACGCCGGTGATCAACCTGTTTCCCAAAACGGCCGAGCGCCTGAAGGTCAGCGACAGCCAGCACGAATATCATCTGGTGGTGGATAACATCCGGCCGCTGGACTACGAAGTGCACTCGGTGCAGCGGTTATTCGCCACCATTGAGGGCAAGCGCGAAGAGCAGATATTCCGCCCGTTCTGGAGCACCTTCAGCGGCGACGACGGCGATTACGGTGCCTATTTCTCGCTACGCCGCGAGCAGCGTACGCTGTCTGAGCAGGCGCAGCGTTACGGCACGCGCACCGGCTATATCGGCTCGGAAGTGTTTTTGTCGCTGGTGGATGAGCATCACACGCCGTGGCGCGACGACATGCGCTACCTGTCGGCAGACGTGCTCTGCACCAGCCGCGATCTGCCGCTGATGCTGTTGCAGCAGGAGCAGGGCAATTTCGTCATGCCGGATTCGATCCCGGTCGGTCAGCTGAAGTTGTGTAAAGGCCCGACGCCACCGCGTCCGGCGCTGGCCGAAGGGCTCTCCGCGTGGCGTCTGATCAGCCACCTGCAGATGAACTACCTGAGCCTGATGGACAGCAGCGACGGTCAGGGCGCCGCCGCGCTGCGCCAGCTGCTGAGCCTTTACGCTAATCTCGCCGAAGCGGCGGTGGCGCGCCAGATTGACGGTATTCGCCACTGCCAGCTTAGCGCGGTCAATCGCCGGGTGCCGGAACCGGGCCCGGTGGTGTTTGCGCGCGGCGTCAGCATCACGCTGGAGGTCGACGAACAGGCGTTTTCCGGTGCCAGCCCGTGGCTGCTCGGCAGCGTGCTGGAACGCGTGTGCAGCCGGCTGGTGGCGCTGAATAGCTTTACCGAATTCACCCTCAACAGCCAGCAGCGCGGCGAGGTGGGCTACTGGCCGCCGCGCATGGGCAGGAAGGCGCTGCTATGAGCGAGGCGCAGATCATTCCGCTGCAGCGCGCCCAGCGGCTGCCGGACGATTTCTGGCAGGCAGTGATGGCGGCACCGTGGCGCTACGATCTGTTTCAGCTGCTGCGCCGGCTGGATGCGCAGGGCGGCCAGCGCTATCCGCTGGGACGCGCGCCGCTGCCGAAGTTCGAAGCGCTGCGCATTGGTCAGCAACCGTCGCTGGCGTTTGCCCCGGCAACGCTGGCCAGCGTGCAGCCGCGCGCAGAGGACGCGCGCCATGACGTGGCGATTTACAGCTTTGGCCTGTTTGGCCCCAACGGTCCGCTGCCGACCCACCTGACGGAATATGTGCACGAGCGCATCGTGCACCATCAGGATCACAGCCTGGCGGCATTTGCCGACATCTTTCACCATCGTGCCACGCTGCTGTTTTATCGCGCCTGGGCCGATGCGCAGCCGGCCGTCTCGCTGGATCGCGCCGATAACAGCCGCTTTGTCGATTACCTTGCCTGTCTGGCCGGCATCGGTTTACCGGCGCAGCAGCAGGCCAGTTCGCTCAGCCTGCATGCGCGGCTGATGCTGGTCGGTCATCTTAGCCGCCACGGTCACGACGCTGAAGGGCTGGTACGCATTCTGCGTCACTACTTTGGCGTACCGGTGCAGCTGGCACAGAACGTGCCACAGTGGCTGACGCTGGACGCGCGCGATCAGGCGCGGCTGGGAGCCGGACGCCAGATGCCGCGGCTGGGAGCCGGACGCCAGATGCCGCGGCTGGGCGAATCGGCGTTCCTTGGTGTGGCGGTGCGCGATGTGCAGCACCGTTTTCGCCTGCGGCTCGGTCCGCTGAGCGCGCAACAGTATGCCCACTTTCTGCCAGATGCGCCGGGCGCGCGCGAAGTGCGCGACTGGGTGCGTCACTATCTCGGCATCGAGATGCAGTGGGACCTCAGCCTGATCCTGGCGGCGGAAGAGGTGCAAAGCGTCACGCTGGGAGGCAATGCCCGGCTGGGCTACACCAGCTGGCTGGGACACGCGCCACAGCCGCAGGATCGCGAAGATTTCATGTTTGAGGTTGAGGCAGCCGCAAGCTAGCCCAATCGCTTTTCCCTGTTACACAGCCTGCTTCTTTCATTAAAGAGACCCGATATGTCAGAAATCAGCCGTGCCGTGTTATTCGGCAAACTGGATACGCTGTTATTTACCTCGCTGGAAAGCGCCACCGCCTTTTGTAAACTGCGCGGCAATCCTTATGTTGAGCTGGTGCACTGGCTGCACCAGCTGATGCAGCAGCAGGATGGCGACTTACAGCGGGTGATCAGCCATTTTTCACTGGATGAAAACGCGCTGACGCGGGATATCGTCGCGGCGCTCGACCGCCTGCCGCGTGGTGCGAGCGCGGTTTCCGATCTCGCCGAACACATCGACAGCGCCGTCGAGCGCGCCTGGGTCTACGCCTCGCTGAAGTACGGTGCGACGCGCATTCGCGGCGGCCATCTGCTGATTGGCATGCTCAAAACCTTCAACCTCGCCAGCGTGCTGAAAGGCATTTCCGGCCAGTTTGGCCGTATCAATGCTGATGCGCTGCTGGAGCAGTTCGACACGCTGCTCGCCAGCAGCAAAGAGGCACAGCAGGCGCTGGTGGCACAGCCGGGCACCGAGAGTGCCGCACCGGCAGCCAGCACCAGCACGCTGGCGCAGTACGCGCAGGATCTCACCGCGCGCGCACGCGAAGGACGCATCGATCCGGTCACCGGCCGTGATGAAGAGATCCGCCAGATGGTGGATATTCTGATGCGTCGCCGGCAGAACAACCCGCTGCTGACCGGCGAGGCGGGCGTTGGCAAAACCGCGGTGGTTGAAGGCCTGGCGCTGCGTATTGCCGCTGGCGACGTACCGGCTCCGCTGCGCGATGTGCAGCTGTGGCTGCTGGATATCGGCATGCTGCAGGCCGGTGCCGGCATGAAAGGCGAATTTGAAGCGCGCCTGCAGGCGCTGATTAATGAAGTGCAGTCCAGCCCGACGCCGATTGTGCTGTTCGTCGACGAGATCCACACGCTGGTCGGTGCCGGCGGCCAGCAGGGCACCGGCGATGCCGCCAACCTGCTGAAACCGGCGCTGGCGCGCGGCCAGCTGCGCACCATCGGTGCCACCACCTGGGCCGAATACAAAAAGTACATTGAGAAAGATCCGGCACTGACGCGTCGTTTCCAGACCGTGCAGGTGCAGGAGCCGGATGAAGCCAAAGCGATTCTGATGCTGCGCAGCACCGTCAGCGCGCTGGAGAAGCACCATCAGGTACTGCTGCTGGATGAGGCAGTCAGCGCGGCGGTGAAGCTGTCGCATCGTTACATTCCGGCGCGCCAGCTGCCGGACAAAGCGGTGGCGCTACTGGACACCGCCTGCGCACGCGTGGCGGTGAGCCAGGGCGCACAGCCTGCGGCACTGGAAGATTGCCTGCATCGTCTGGCCGCGCTGGAGATTGAAGCGGAGATCATTGAGCGCGAAAGCAAAGTCGGGCTGGGCGATGCGGCGCGTTCGCAGGCGGTTGCCGCGCAGCGCGCCACGCTGGAAACCGAGCGCGATGCGCTGCAGCAGCGCTGGCAGCAGGAGCGTGAACTGGTCGATCAGCTGATTGCGCTGCGGGCGCGCTGCGTGACGGAGGGCGAAGCCGCGCTGCGCGATGAGCTGGACGCAACGCAACAGCAGCTGCAGCAGGTGCAGGGCGAAGCGCCGCTGCTGTTTGCCGCCGTGGATGCCAGCGTGGTGGCCGCCGTGGTGGCAGACTGGACCGGGATTCCGCTGGGGCGCATGGTGAAAAACGAAATCGACGCGGTGCTTAATCTCGCCGATACGCTCAACCAGCGCGTGATTGGCCAGCGGCACGGTCTCGATCTGATCGCCAAACGCGTGCGCACCTCACGCGCGCGCCTCGACAATCCGAACAAACCGGTCGGCGTCTTTATGCTGTGCGGTCCCTCCGGCGTCGGCAAAACCGAAACCGCGCTGGCGCTGGCCGAGTCGCTGTACGGCGGCGAGCAGAACATCATCACCATCAACATGAGCGAGTTTCAGGAAGCCCACACCGTTTCCACCCTGAAAGGCGCACCGCCGGGCTACGTGGGCTATGGCGAAGGCGGCGTGCTGACCGAAGCGGTGCGGCGTCGTCCCTACAGCGTGGTGCTGCTGGATGAGATTGAGAAGGCGCATCCGGATGTGCACGAGCTGTTCTTCCAGGTGTTCGATAAAGGCTGGATGGAGGATGGCGAAGGGCGCCACATCGACTTCCGTAACACCATCATTATCCTGACCTCCAACGTCGGTACGCAGCTGATCAGTGCGATGTGTGCCGATCCGGAGCTGATGCCGGATCCGGAAGCGCTGAGCACCGCACTGCGCAAACCGCTGCTGGAGGTCTTCCCGCCAGCGCTGCTGGGTCGCCTGCTGGTGGTGCCGTATTACCCGCTGAGCGACGCGATGCTGGCGGAAATCGTCCGGCTGCAGCTGGGCCGTATCGTTCAGCGCCTCGCCGACAACCACGGCATCAGCGCGCAGATTGACGATTCGGTCATCAGCCAGATCGTGCAGCGCTGCACGGAAGTGGAGTCCGGTGGCCGCATGGTCGACGCCATCCTTACCAATACCCTGTTGCCGCAGATGAGCCAGATGCTGCTCAGCGCCCACGCCCGCGATGAACGCTATCGTCGCGTGCAGGTACGCTGTGAGCAGGGCGAGTTTGTTTGCCAGTTCGATGTCTAAAGCCGTTAGTGATCAGAGAGTTTTCGAAAATGTCGGAACACGATAATCCCCTCAACGTACCCAACGCTCTGCCGGTGGGTTACCGTTTCAATGAGTTTGAAATTAAAGAAGTGATCGGTGGTGGCGGCTTTGGCATTGTTTATCGTGCCTGGGATCATCAGCTGGAGCGTGATATCGCCATCAAAGAGTTTATGCCGGCTTCGCTGGCGGTACGCAGCGATGATCTGAATCTGGTGCTGCGCAGCGAACGCTTCAGCAAAACCTTTCATGCCGGGTTGAACAGCTTTATTCAGGAGGCGCGCCTGCTGGCCCGCTTCAACCATCCTAATCTGCTGCACGTGCTGCGTTTCTGGGTGCAGAACGACACCGCTTATATGGGCACGGTGTTTTACAGCGGCACCACCTTATCGAACCTGCGCGAGCGCAATCCGCAGCTGGTGGATGAAGCCTGGATTCGTCGCCTGCTGCCACCGCTGCTGGGTGCGATCAAAACCATCCACGACGCCGGTTACCTGCACCGCGATATCTCGCTGGATAACATCCAGATTCAGAGCAGCGGTGAGCCGGTGCTGCTGGATTTTGGCTCTGCGCGTAAAACCATTGGCAACCTGTCGGATGAGAGCGAAACCATGCTGCGTCCGGGCTATGCGCCTATCGAGCAATACAGCGATAACGACGAAAGCGAACAGGGCGCGTGGACGGATATTTACGCGCTGGGCGCGGTGCTGCACACACTGATCACCGGGGCGCCACCGCCGGTGAGCGTGGTGCGAAGCATCGAAGATAACTACCAGCCGCTGGCCGCGCGCCGCCTGCCGGGCTACTCCCAGGCCTTGCTGACGGCGGTGGACCGCGCGCTGGCGCTCAAACCGGAAGATCGGCCGCAGGATATTGATGCCTTTGCCGGGCTGATGGCGCTGCCAGAGCGCGAACCGGAACCGCTGCTGAGCGCCAAAATCAGCGGACCGGGCACCATGCTGGTGCCGGTGGAAGAGGCGAACGAAGCTGAAACGCTTTCGCCGGTGAAATCGCTGCTGCGCCATCGCTTTGCGCTGCCGGGGCTGGTGGCCGCGGGCGTGCTGGTGGGATTGTGCGTAGGGCTGCTGATGTCCGGGGGCGATGAGCCTGCGGCGCCGGCAGAGACGGTGCAAAACAGCGCGCCAGCTGCTGATCCGGCAGTTTCACCGTCAGCGCCGTCAGCGCCAGCCGCAACGGCAGCGGTAACGCCGGAAAAACCGCGCGAAGTGGAGCCGCAGCCTGCACCGCCGCCGGAGCCGGTCGCGCAGGTTTACATCAAGCTGCAGCAGGGCGAACGCGTCCAGGTGAATGGCAAACCGCAGGCGCTGGTGCCTGCCGCCAACGGTTTTGCCGCGCTGCAGCTGGCGCCAGGCAATTATACCTTTGCCATCAGCGGCCAGGGCGGCACGCGCGAGCAAACGCTGACCATCAGCGAAGAAGGCGTCTGGTTGCTCGATCCACACAGTTAATCATCAGGGATTTATTATGTTCTCACGCATCACCGCGCAGCTGCCGATGGACGGCCTGCTGTTCTGGAAACTCACCGGCGCCGAGGCGCTGTCGCAGTCGTTTGAGCTGAACGCCGAGCTGCTGGCCACGGACGCGCGCATCGACCGGCACGCGCTGCTGGGGCAGCCGGTCACGTTCACGCTGCCGACGCAGAGCCTGCTGTCGCCGCGCTACCTCAACGGGAAAATCACGCGGGTGGCGGTGCGCAGCGAGGAGCTGAGCGGGACGCGCTACGCGGTGTACCAGCTGCGGGTGGAGCCGGACCTGTGGCCGATGCGCCGGGACCGCAACCTGCGGATATTCCAGGGTCAGACGGTGCCGCAGATAGTGCAGACGCTGCTGCAGGAGAACGGGGTGAACGTGGAGACGCGGCTGGGCAGCAGCTACCGGGTGTGGGAGTACTGCGTGCAGTACCAGGAGAGCAGCTTCGACTTCATCAGCCGGCTGATGGAGCTGGAGGGGATTTACTACTGGTTCCGCCACGAGGCGGAGCGTCACGTGATGGTGCTGTGCGACGGGGCGGACCAGCACGAGGCGTTCGCGGGCTATGAGACGATACCGTACCACGTGACGGCGTCGGGCGGGAGCGTGACGGAGGAGGGCATCAGCCAGTGGTCGCTGTGCGAGAGCGTGACGCCGGGGATGTACAGCACGGACGACTACGACTTCCGCAAGCCGAACGCGTGGATGCTGCAGGCGCGGCAGAACCCGGTGTCGCCGGTGCCGGGTGCGGTGGACGTGTACGACTGGCCGGGCCATTTTGTCGACCACAGCCACGGTGAGTTTTACACGCGCATCCGCCAGGAGGTGTGGCAGGTGGCGCACCACAGCGTGAGCGGAACGGGGACGGCGACGGGCATCGCGCCGGGGTACCGGTTCGGCATCGTGAACGCGCCGCACTTCAGCGACAACGGTGAGTACCTGGTGACGTCGGCGCGGTACGACTTCGAGGAGAACGGGTACGCGAGCGGCGGCGGCGGAGCGCGGCACAACATCGCGTTCACGGTGCTGCCGTCGTCGGTGACGTACCGCGCGGAGCCGGCGACGGCGTGGCCGAAGACGCACGGCCCGCAGACGGCGAAGGTGGTGGGCCCGGCGGGAGAGTCAATCTGGACGGACCGCTACGGCCGGGTGAAGGTGAAGTTCCACTGGGACCGCCTGGCGAAGGGGGACGACACGAGCTCGTGCTGGGTGCGGGTGTCGAGCGCGTGGGCGGGCCAGGGGTACGGCAGTGTGCAGATCCCGCGCGTGGGCGATGAGGTGGTGGTGGACTTCATCAACGGCGACCCGGACCGGCCCATCGTAACCGGTCGTGTCTACAACGATGGCAATATGCCGCCGTGGGCGCTGCCGGCGGCGGCGACGCAGATGGGCTTTTACAGCCGCAGCAAAGGTGGTCACAGGGACACGGCGAACGCGCTGCGCTTTGAGGATAAAGCGGGGCATGAGCAGATTTGGATTCACGCCGAAAAAAATATGGATACGGAAGTGGAAAGCTGTGAGACGCACCATGTTGGGATGGATCGGCATAAAACTATAGGCCGTGACGAGAAGGTCTCAATAAAGCGCAATCGTCAGGCAGACGTGGGTGAACATGCGCTAAGCAATACGGGCGTCCAGCACGTTATAAATGTTGGCGAAGGCGAAACGGTGCTGACTATGGATAAAGAGGGCAATGCGCTGCTTGAAGCCAACACAAGCATCAAGTTAAAGGTGAAAGAGAATTACCTCCTGATCACCCCCGACGCCATTCAAATCCAGGTGAATACGGGAAATATCCATGCTGAGAGCGAGTTGCAGGCATTGTTTAAGGGCAATGAGCTGACCACTTTAGGTACTGGTAAAGATGCTGAATTAAAGGCAAATGATACGGTAAGCATTACCGGCACGAACATCACCGACATCAAAAGCGCGGTCGTCAAAATTAACAGTTAATCGCTTATTGGAAGGAACATCGGTATGGGTATGCCTGCGGCCAGAGCTTTTGTGGATAAAGCGGCTCACGATGGCCCAATTCAGTGTGGCAGTCCTGACGTTATCATTGGTGGATTTCCCGCCGCCCGAAAAGGTGATGAATTTTCCTGTAAGCAACATGGTGGCGGTATTATCGTCAGCGGCTCCGGCAGCGTATTCGTTAACGGTATGGCGCTGGCCCGTCAGGGTGATAAGACACAGTGTCATGCAGGCGGGGCGTCGGCACCTGCGAAATGTAAACCTGCACCCCCGCAATATTGGGGGGGCTCGCTGGCGAAGAAGGCTGGTGAGGATGGGATGTTGCATGGTGAGCACTACGATGCGCGAATTTTAGGAGCGTATGCCAGCCTGAAAGACAGTACTAATGATGGCAGTTATGACACTGTGTCGACAGGGTTTTCACTGGAAAACCTTACGATGGGAAATATTAAAAGTCACGATCTGTTTAGAGGCGAATTCCGCAATAAAATAGCGGACGCTGATGCAACCGGAGCTTTTTACAACGGCGACAGCAATATTTATGGGATAAATGGTACAGCCACAGCGACGGGTATGCAATATGGTGTTACAGGAGCGGCAGGGAGTGAGGGTACTTTGTATGCGAATGCTACCGGCGATGTAACCATAGCTACTGCTGATGCAAAAGCCACTGCAGAAGTTTATACCGGAAATAAAGGTCGCTATGGGTTCAATCTTGGCGGCGGTGGAGGGCTTGCAGCAGTCAAAGAGAAAGTAGGCGCAAAGGTAAGCCTGTTTGGCCTGGTGATAGCAAAAGCGAAAGCTGAAGCGCATTTGGGGGCGGTAGGGGCGTCAGCGGGCGCTGCTGCTTATTTTGATAAAACAGATTATTCAGTCACGCTAAAAGCTAACGGCAGATTTGCTGTATTATTGGGGTTAGCAGGTGAGGTGGATTTGAAAGTTGTCATAAAGCCTCTGCGTGATTTAATTATTGGCAAGGAAGGGAGTTCAGATAATTCCGAGAAGGGAGGCGGTGGTGATGGTGCTATCATTAGCGGCTGTAAAACGGTTCTGGTTGGCAATTGATTTTTTAAAAGGGCGGCAACAACATGGAAATTGTAGCATTTTTATTCTTCTGGTTAGTGACGGTATATTTTATCTGGAGTAGTAAGATTTCCTATGGAAAAAAAACTCTGGCTGGTATAGGTAAAGCTTTTATCGGGATTTTTATCGCCATCATCGCTATTGGTTTCGTGCTTAAAGGACTGGCTGCGATAATCCCGGGTTTTACCAAGGACGCCGCAGGAGATTTAATGGAGGAGCTAGGTGCTTCATTACTTTTTATATGGGGGATGAGGTTTATACTAGTTGCATTGTGTAATATGTTTGGCAATATTATGGATTTTCACAAGAAATATAATGCTGATAATTACAAGAGATTTTCACCGGCTACCAATAAACTGGCGCCAGGGCTGTTTATTTTCTCAAAAATCATTCTTTCTCTTGGGTCTATAGTTATTTATTACGGTATTTGGCTGACGAATTAAATTAAGAAGGGAAACAGGCTATGAATATTGATACGGACTATGCTTTTCCCCTTACGCCGGGTTTCTCTAAAGAAGAGATTGAACTGCGCTTCTGGAAATGCCTTTATACTTCGGCCAGAGAAGCAATGCTGCATTACTGGGTTGTGCTGCCAAAAAGCCTCAAGCCAGCGGAACTGGAACCGGTTGCCTTCCCTGATATCAGTTTAACCAATATCGGACGCTACTTAACCACGGATGACTCACCCTATCTGGAAGTTTGGGCCGCGTATGAACGCTGCCAGTGGGAAATGAATGCGTCTGACTGGTTGTTTAAAAAACTTGCCATGATGGGCGAAAAAGTGCTGAACCGCCGTCTTGTCGGTAAGGCATCAGAAAACGGTATTTTCGCGGATGTATTAACCCTAAAAACGCACGCCTCCGGTGACGACGTGATCTCACGATACACTGTTCAAAAAGATTACAACCGGGACAGTGGCGGTGGGAACTACTTCTTATTAAAAGTGTCATGTGCGGAACGCGACTATCCTTCGCTTGCCAATGACATCTATTTTACAGTGGTTAACTGGGATCTGCTGCATCGCAGTAACTTAGCCATGGCGGAGTTGCTAACCTCGGTGAACCTGGATGGGGAAAGCGCTTTTAGAATACCGGTTTCATGGAATGCCAAGGTTATTGCTGAGAACAGACTTATCGTTGATCATACTATAGATGGCGTAAACTATGGGGTCATTAATTTTTACTTTTATTCTGGTGCGGTATGCTATTCCGCAGAAGATGCTTTTGAAAAATCGACGCTACGTTTCAAGGAGCATGAGCATTCCGTCACGCTGGCGGCAAACGAGCTGGAACCCATTCCTAATGATATTAATGCTGCGCTTGGTTCGATATTGACCTGTACAGGTGAACTCTACAGCGACGAAGAGAAAATGCGCGCCTTCTACCAGAGCTACATATTCAATTGTTCAGGATTGTGGTGCTACGTTGAGCTGGTGGGGCAGCACAGGAATGATAAAAATTATTACTATGAAGCGAATAAACGCTGCCTGGAAATTATTCTGGCAACACTAAAAATCAACGTTAAATAATGGAAATTACTGTCGATTAATCATGTTTTAGCTGTCATTTCGCCTCTTAGAAATAAGTATAACGGCACCTGTTTTAAACTCGCTATGTGATCCGCTGCAACAGTAAAAGACGCTTGTCTGACCTATGGGTATTACCTGGTAGCGGTCAATACTCTGGTCATCGAACACTTCCCGAATATGAAATAAGAAAAAAGCACTATAAGACCGCTCGTTAATTTTTAGCGTAATGCTTATATGCTGGATTTCATTCCCTGGCGTTTAACCTTCCCCGATGACTCAATCACTTAAATAAGTTACGGAATCTGCTTATGTTCTCACGCATCACCGCGCAGCTGCCGATGGACGGCCTGCTGTTCTGGAAACTCACCGGCGCCGAGGCGCTGTCGCAGTCGTTTGAGCTGAACGCCGAGCTGCTGGCCACGGACGCGCGCATCGACCGGCACGCGCTGCTGGGGCAGCCGGTCACGTTCACGCTGCCGACGCAGAGCCTGCTGTCGCCGCGCTACCTCAACGGGAAAATCACGCGGGTGGCGGTGCGCAGCGAGGAGCTGAGCGGGACGCGCTACGCGGTGTACCAGCTGCGGGTGGAGCCGGACCTGTGGCCGATGCGCCGGGACCGCAACCTGCGGATATTCCAGGGTCAGACGGTGCCGCAGATAGTGCAGACGCTGCTGCAGGAGAACGGGGTGAACGTGGAGACGCGGCTGGGCAGCAGCTACCGGGTGTGGGAGTACTGCGTGCAGTACCAGGAGAGCAGCTTCGACTTCATCAGCCGGCTGATGGAGCTGGAGGGGATTTACTACTGGTTCCGCCACGAGGCGGAGCGTCACGTGATGGTGCTGTGCGACGGGGCGGACCAGCACGAGGCGTTCGCGGGCTATGAGACGATACCGTACCACGTGACGGCGTCGGGCGGGAGCGTGACGGAGGAGGGCATCAGCCAGTGGTCGCTGTGCGAGAGCGTGACGCCGGGGATGTACAGCACGGACGACTACGACTTCCGCAAGCCGAACGCGTGGATGCTGCAGGCGCGGCAGAACCCGGTGTCGCCGGTGCCGGGTGCGGTGGACGTGTACGACTGGCCGGGCCATTTTGTCGACCACAGCCACGGTGAGTTTTACACGCGCATCCGCCAGGAGGTGTGGCAGGTGGCGCACCACAGCGTGAGCGGAACGGGGACGGCGACGGGCATCGCGCCGGGGTACCGGTTCGGCATCGTGAACGCGCCGCACTTCAGCGACAACGGAGAGTACCTGGTGACGTCGGCGCGGTACGACTTCGAGGAGAACGGGTACGCGAGCGGCGGCGGCGGGGCGCGGCACAACATCGCGTTCACGGTGCTGCCGTCGTCGGTGACGTACCGTGCGGAGCCGGCGACGGCGTGGCCGAAGACGCACGGGCCGCAGACGGCGAAGGTGGTGGGCCCGGCGGGTGAGTCAATCTGGACGGACCGCTACGGCCGGGTGAAGGTGAAGTTCCACTGGGACCGCCTGGCGAAGGGCGACGACACGAGCTCGTGCTGGGTGCGGGTGTCGAGCGCGTGGGCGGGCCAGGGCTTCGGCGGCGTGCAGATCCCGCGGGTGAACGACGAGGTGGTGGTGGACTTCATCAACGGCGACCCGGACCGACCGCTGATCATCGGTCGCGTGTACAACGAGGCGAGCATGCCGCCGTGGGCGCTGCCGGCGGCGGCGACGCAGATGGGGTTTTTGAGCCGTTCGAAGGACGGCACGGCGGACACGGCAAACGCGCTGCGCTTCGAGGACAAGGCGGGCGAGGAGCATCTTTGGATCCAGGCGCAGAAAAACATGGATACGCACGTTAAAAACGATGCCAGCCACTCGGTCGCCAACAACCACAGCCATTATGCTGGCGGCAATGAGCTGTACCGCGTTGAGACCAACCGTGTACACGGTATCAAAGGCGGCGAGGAGCTCCTGACCGGACAAGGCAAGCTGGACGCGGCAGTTGATACTTATGTTCTGGGATCCGGCACCAAACTGCGTCTGGAGTGCGGTGAAAGCGCTATTGAACTCAACGCTAACGGTCACATTAATATCGTCGGTAAAGGCTTCAATATTTTCGTGCAGGGTGATGGCCATATTACAACATCCGGCGGCAAGCTGAACCTGAATACTGACGGTGCAAAGCCCGGCACCGGTGCGCCTGGTGCCGATCACAAACAGAATATCAGTAAAGCGGTGGAGAACCTGTTCCCCCCTAAACAGAAAGGACAGGCGGCTCCGGCTGCGCCGAAAGCTGCGGTCTCTGCTGCCGCTAAGCCGACTGCTGCACCTGTAGCAAATCACCCGGCTCGCAAAGCACGCCCGTTACCAGCAGATAAACAAGCTTTTTTTGATAAGGTCTATGCTGCAGCTAAGATCAGTGAAAAGAAAACGGGCGTTCCGGCAGAAGTCACTACGGCGCAGGCGATCCTTGAATCAAGCTGGGGAGATTTGGTTCCATTTGATAAGAAAACGAATACAAGTAGTAACAATATCTTTGGAATAAAATCATTTGGTTCTAAAAATGCTGCGGAAACCGTAACGCATGAGTATGTCAACGGTAAGAAAATCAAAATTGTTGATAGCTTTGCAACTTATGGCTCGGTTGAAGAGAGTATTGAACAACATGGTCAGTTTTTGATGGATAATAAACGTTACAGTAGTCTTTTCAAATCTTCAGATCCTGTTGAATGGGCGAAGGGGCTACAAGAGAAAGGCTATGCAACAGATCCGGAGTATGCTAAAAAACTTATCGGGATTATGAAAGGTAGAGGGATGATATGATTAAGTTTTTAATGGCGATGATGATTGCCTTGCCCCTGGCAGCTTCAGCTAATGATTTTTGTGCAAAATTAGATAAATCAGGGATTTCTAACGGGGTCCGGTTTGATAATACTGATAATCTGTACAAAGTCGGAGGGAAAGGACATTTGCAGTTTTATTCAGCGCCTGATGAAAAGTGTTTATTAAAAGGGACATTTGTTGTGCCAAATGATGATCTTTATGCATATGTTGAGCAGAATGGATTTTATCGGGTTATGTACCTCACTAACGATGGTGATCAAGTCATGGGCTGGGTTAAAAAAGACAGATTGCTTGCAACCCACAAGGGTTTGGCTCCTGACTATAACAATCCCAATTAATTATTTTGCTCAACCCCTTGGGCTGCCAGGGGGAGTGTCAGGGAATCGCTTTTATATACAATAAAGTGCGCTGGCAATCATAGGGTTTTTCTATTTTGGGTGGATTATATAGCTACAATAAGCCCGATAATTGCTGAAATATAAACTTCTCTATGTGTTAGAGAACAGTGTACAGATTGAATTTCGAAGGTAAGGTTATTTGAAGTTCATGCTAATATCTCTTCGGAATATGATTAAGATGATTAATTGGTAATATATTTTATTATGGAAATTACTTTTTTAGTGATATTGCTTTCTGTTACTGTTCCTTTATGGGCTTTTTCAATAATGGACAAATAGAGTATGAGGAAAATTTTGAACCATTAACGCTGACGGTATCAAGAGACAAAAAGGTATTGCTATCACAGGATGATAAATGGGAATAAAAATGTTCAGACGGTATTGCTTAAAGTGTATCTTGTTTTTTTCTTGTGCCGTTTTTAGTTATTCTGTTCTTTCAGCTAAAAGCAATATCCATTATGACACTAAAAATGTAACTCAAACTGATGAAGATATTGCTGTTCTGACGGTACATAAAGCTATCAGGGATAATAAGCTATCGTTATTACGCGATCATTGTTTAGCATATGATTATGATGATGTCTCTGACAGTAAATATTTCATTGTCGATGTTCGAGAGGATAAACGCTATGCTATTTGTGGTGGAGACCCAAATACTTCTTTACATCTTTTTCGTTTTAAAGTCGATAAGAAAAATTATTCTTTGTTAACTGATGCAGGATCTGATAACGGAGTTTTTCATCCAGTTAAAAAGTAATTCCTACGAGGTTTTATTGCTCTTTTAGTCGGCTTTATCATCCGGAACGAACATCTGTGAGTGTTATTAAAATTCGGCTTGTCGGGTAAGTTGATGCGTATAAAGTTATCTTTATTTAGTGTTGTGGCAGTTTTGGCTTTCGGCATGATGTCAGCCAGAGCAGACGTAGTGATGTCTGATTATAATAGCCCTGAGAAAGTTTCATCCGTTTTTAGCAACAAAGATGTACTGCTGAAGCTAAAGAGCATTTTGGGCCCTGATTACGATACCTTCAGTCAAAACTTTGATGTGTATGGTGAACCGCACCTGACATCAGCAGGCGGATTGTTTGTGGAAGGCTGGTTAAGAGATCTTTATCTGGAACAGGCTTCAGCCTTTGTAATACAACCTGATGGCAGGACCTATGCTGCATGGACAGATGCTAAAACGGGCAAAATAAGTTATCGATGTAATGATAATACTGAGAAAAATCCGCAGCCTGATATTGCTGCCTGGGCAAAGCGTTTCAATAGCGACCCTGCGGGGAATTCTGCAGGAAACTTACAAGCAAACTGTACCAGTAAACCTCTTTCAGCCTCCGACTTCAGTGTGGAAATCAATCATTATCGTGTCTCACTGGGAGACGAATGGGATAATCTGACAAAGCAGCACGCCGGAGTGCCGATTGCTGAAAGCTATGCTGGCGACAGACCTTCAGAAGCCGGAAATTATCATTATTATCAGTATAACTATCCAGGTTTTGATATTTACTCTTCCAATTTGAACTGGGAAAAAGAGCATCGCGACAGTGATAGCTATATCATAGCGCAAATCACCCTTAATTCGCCGGGGTTCAAAACGTACAGGGGTGTTTCAGTTGGTGACAGCGAAAGCGCTCTGCAGCGTCGTTATGGCACAGGCGCTGTTGATGACAGTGATGATCAATACTGGATTTATTACGAGGGTGATGGAAAACGTCTCTTATTTCAGATTGAAGATCATCGCATAAGTCACATTATGATGGTTTTTAATGATGCGTAATGTGTCACTGTCAATTACTGGCTAATATGCAAATAAAATTATCAACTGGCGATGGACCAGCTTAATTAAGTTCGTTTCGCTAAAGTGATTCCACATAGATCCATCCTCATTTATTCCTCTAACGGATATCCAACATGCACTACCAATTCAACGAGGGCGCGTTCGCCCTGTTTCCGGCGGGCTGGCAGGACACCAGCATGAATATTTTGCGCGATGAAGCCACCGGGCTGGCGCTGATCGTCAGTCGTGGGCCAATCGCTGAAGGCAGCGATTTTGAGCAGGAGTTTCATCGTCAGTGGGATACGTTGCGCAGCCAGATGGGCCATGTAGAGCAGAGCGAATTTACACGCGTGCTGGCGGGAGCCGACAACACGTTGCGCGCCATCGAAGTGGAAACGGCTTTTGATCGCAACGGGCAGGCACTGTGGCAACGTCAGCTGGCAGTAAACGTGCCTGAAACCAATACGTTGATGATATTTACTTTTTCAGCCATGCGGCCTTTTGATGAAGAAGACGGGGCACGCTGGCATGCCTTCAAACAGAGCCTGACACTGAACGCCCCACGGAAGGGATAATTATGGATAAGCACGCGGCCCGCCAGGGCGATGACATCATTCATTCCAGTATTTTTGCCGATATCACCAGTATCGTCGCTGAAGGTGCGGTCTACGCCGCGATGGGTGCGATTGTTGCCGGTGTGGCTACCGTAGCTGCTCCGCTGGTTGGCGTGGGTGCGCTGGCGGCGGTAGGCAGTAGCTGTCTGCTGAGCGGTATCATCGCGGGTGCGGTGGCGAATGTGGCAGGTATCACGGACGACATCAGCGCGGCTGCGGATGGCATTGGCGACATGCTGTTCCCGCCGTCACCTGCGGGTATCATTGCCAGCGGTTCGGATAATGTGATCATCAATGGTTTGGCGGCGGCTCGTGCGGCAGGTGAACTGACGGCAGGCGATACGCCACCACCGGAAGCGCAGTCGGCCGGATTTTTTGCCGACTATGCCGGCAAACTGCTGGCGGTTGCCGACCAGTTCGCCGGGGCGATGTGGCAGCCGACGATTGCCTCCGCTGCCGCAGGTACCTCGCCACTGGAACAGGATAAAGTTGCGTGCGAAAAACACAGCGGACCACAGTATCTCGCTGAAGGATCTAAAAGCGTATTCATCAACGGCCAGCCGGCGGCACGTGCTAAAGATCGCACCACCTGTGGAGCGACCATCAGCGATGATGTTTCAGCCAACGTCATCATTGGCGGTGAAACGCTAACGGTGCGGGATATCAAAAGCGGTAAACAGCCGGGACTGGCGCTGGCGATGATCGGCCTGTCGCTGATCCGCGGTCGCCCCGGCCAGATCCTGAAAAATATGCCGTGTGCGCTGGCAATGGCGGGCGGCGGTATGCTGGCCGATATGTCTATCAACGCGATATTTTCCGCGCTGCACCCGGTACATGCCGCTACCGGCGTGAAAGTGCTGAATGATGATGCCGAGCGAGATTTCTCGCTGCCGGGACGTTTTCCCCTGCGCTGGCAGCGCAGTTATAACAGCCTGACGCAGCGCGCCGGCCTTTTTGGCCGCGGCTGGTCGACGGTGTTCGACAGCTATCTGACGCTGGAAGGCAATCAGGCCACCTGGTTTGATGACAACGGCCGCGAACTGCGTTTTGCCTTGCCCGGTGAAAAAGAGGTGCTTTACAGCATCAGCGAAGGACTGATGGTGCGACGCAATGCGCACGGTGACGTGGCAATCGCTGACGATGACGGCGCGGTCTGGCGCTTGTACAAACCCACCGCCAGAAACCCGCAGCTCTTGCGTCTCGCCTCGCTGAGCGACGAGTACGGCAACGCGCTGGAGATGGGCTGGGATGAGCAGAGCCGGCTGGTGCGCATCCATGATGAACCGCTGGCAATTGACGTGACGCTGCACTACAACGACGAACGCCATCCGCAACGCGTTACCGCTGCCAGTCACTTTGACGGTGAACAGCACTGGCCGCTGATGCGCTGGAGCTTTGATGATCACGGCCAGCTTGCCAGCGTCACCGATGCGGCAGGCATTGAAACGCGCCGTTTCCGTTATAACGTGGATGGCCTGATGGTGTGGCACCGCCTGCCGGGCGGGCTGGAGAGCGAGTATCGCTGGCAGCTGTTTGATCACTGGCGGGTGATAGAAAATCGCACCAGCAGCGGCGATGGCTGCCGTATGCAGTACGATCTCACGGCGGGCATTACCCGCGTTTCTATCTACGATGGTCAGCAGCGCGAGCATCACTGGAATGCACAGGGATTGATTACCTGCTACATCGACGAGCGCGGCGAGCAATGGCGCTACGAGTGGGATGACAATGAACTACTGACGCGCCGTATTGACCCGCTCGGCCATGCGGTGAACTTTACCTACGACGAGCTCGGTAACCGCATTGAAGAGCAGGATGCCGATGGCAATGCGCAGACCACAGAGTGGTTAACGCATCGTGCCCTGCCCAGCGTCATCACCCAGCCTGGCGGCGCTGCCATCCGTTATTACTACGATATCCATCACGGACTGGAACGGGTGGTCGATGCGCTCGGGTACAGCACGCGTTATCTGCGCGATGAGTTTGGGCTGATCACTGAAGAGATTGATGCGGCGGGCAATCGCTATCGCCGTGAGTATAACGATGCCGGGCAGGTCATTCGCGAGACGGACTGCTCCGGCCAGACGACGCGTTACCGTTATCATCCGCTGGGCTGGCTGAGTTGTGTTACAGCAGCCGATGGCGAAGAAACGCGATACTACTATGATGCCGCCGGGCGGCCCCGGCAGATGGAACGTGCTGAAGGCTGGGAAGAACGTCTGGAGTGGAGCGAACGTGGTCTGCCAGTGGCGTATGCCTCGGCAGACGGTAAACGCAGCGAATTCGCTTACGACCAGGCCGGCAGACTGACTCTCTCGCGAAACGCGCAGGGCGAAGAGGTGCAGCGCCGCTGGGACAGCCGTGGACGTTTAATCTCGCTGCAAAATCAGAACGGTGAAAGCTACCACTTTGAATGGGGCGCAGATTCGCTGTTGCTGGCGCAGATCGGGCTGGACGGTGTGGCAACACGCTATGACTACGATGCCGCCGGACGCGCAGTTGCCCGCACTTTCGCCGCCGGTCACCCGCAGGCGATTACGCACCGCTTTGCCTTCAGCCCGGCAGGGCAACTCATGGCGCGCATCACCCCGGAAGGCCAGACGCGCTATGACTATACCGAGGCGGGCCAGCTGGCAAGCGTGGCGCAGCATCTGCCACTGGGGGAAAACCAGTGGAGCCGTGAAGCCGAGCAGGCGATTACCTTCGCGTATGACAAGGCTGGTCGCGTGATAGCGGAGCAGGGCGATCAGGGCAGCCTGGCGTGGCAGTACGATGCGCTGGGCAACTGCACTGCGCTGACGCTGCCGGATGGCCGCCAGCTGAAACAGTTGTATTACGGCAGCGGCCATCTGCTGAGCATCGCGCTGGATAACCTGCCGGTCAGCGAATTTACGCGCGATACGCTGCACCGCGAGCTGAGCCGCAGTCAGGGCGGACTGACCACGCGCAGCGATTACGATCGGCTGGGTCGGCTGGTGCGTCGCGATGTGTTCGACGGTGAGGCACAGCGCCCGGCACCGCGCCGCTGGTCACGCCGGCGTGATTTCGATTACGGCAACAACCTGATCCGCGAACAGCGCGACGACAATCCTTTCAGCCAGACGCTCTGGCACTACGACAGCGCGGGCCGCCTGCTGGCGCAGGAAGGTGCTCAGCCTGGTAATGATACGTGGCGCTGGGATGGCGCGGGTAATCCGCTGGACCGCAGCGCGGCAGCAGCGGTAACGCATAACCGTGTTACGCAGCTGAACGGCATCCGCTGGCGCTACGACGTGCACGGTCGCACCAGTGAAAAGGATGACGGTCAGACGCGCTGGCGCTACCGCTATGATGACGAGCATCGCCTGATCGAAGTTGTCAGCGAACCGCGCGATCGCAACAAGCCTCAGGTGCAGGTGAATTTCCGCTACGATCCGCTCGGGCGCCGCATCAACAAGCGCGTGCAGCGTTTGCTGCACGGCAAGCCGGCCGGAGCAGCGACCCTCACCCGCTTCGTCTGGGACGGTTTTCGTCTGCTGCAGGAAATACACGACGAAGTGCCACTGACCTACGTATACAGCGACGCAAACAGCTATGAACCGCTGGCGCGTATTGACGGCAATGAGGGCGCGGAGATTTTCTGGTTCCACAATGCCGCTAACGGCATGCCGGAACGCCTGACAGACAGCGAAGGCCGCCTCAACTGGGAAGGCATCAATAACGCATGGGGCAAGCTGCTGCGCGAAACTCATCAGCAACTGCCCGGCTACGACCAGAACCTGCGTATGCAGGGCCAGTACCTGGACCGTGAAACCGGACTGCACTACAATCTGTTTCGTTACTACGATCCGGACAGTGCGCGGTTTACGCAGCAGGACCCGATAGGGCTGGCGGGTGGGATAAACCTGTATGCGTATGCGCCGAATGCGTTCAGCTGGATCGATCCGCTGGGGTTGAGTAAGTGTAAAAACGAGTGGAATGATTTTCAAAAGAAATCAAATAAGCGGCAATTTTCATCAAGAACGCAAGCATCTAAAGCTTATGCTTTGTGGAGAAAGCAAGACTGGCCAGCCTTGGAAAAATTTATGGGAGAAGGTGCGTGGCCTCCAAATCGAGGTTTTGTTACTGCTACGAAAACGACACTTATACCTGGAACTAGAGTTGATCGCTATGGTGGGTGGACGGATGCCTCGGGTTTTCATGATTCGGGGACTTTTATTTCTCCTGCTGGTTCGTCATTTGAAGGTAGAGCTTTACAAACCAGTACACTAAATAAGCCATATACAACTTATGAAGTCTTAAAACCATTACCTGTTGATGGCGGCCCTGCTATCCCATGGTTTGGTCAACCAGGTTATGGTATTCAATATGAAACGTCTGTAGGTATTGAAAAGCTAATTAAAAATGGATTTTTGAGGAAGGTGTGAAAATGATTAATTACCAGAAGAAAAAAGTATTAATTCATGATGGGCCTGAAGACCCCTTTTTAAATGATAGTGTAAAAATAACCTGTCCATTATGTGGAGGCGCTATATTTTTTGGTTTATATAATTCCCTTGATTTTGATATGATAAGTGAAGATAAAAAAAACAAGATGTTAGAGAAAATGAGAGGTGTGAAGCTAGCTGGAGATGAAATTAAGGAATATAAATATAAAGAAAGTCCACTAAGGATTATAGACAGAAAGTGCGCAAATGGGCTGCATGATATTACAATTGTCTTTACCTACAAAGAATTACAACCTTCCCGTTATGAATCATATCTGATTGGAGTGTTTGATAAAAAACAGTTTTAGATTTGATTGCGTTTTATAGCCTTGGTTTGTTATTAAGCTGCATTCGTTTTGATGCAGGTTTAATACATTAATTTTGCGTCATTAGCATTAGATTAAGAGAGCTACTTTAAAAAATTATTTTAAATGTTTAATGATGATAAAACATTAAAATAACTATCTAGATCCGCTGGGGCTGAATAAGTGTAATGCTCCAAATGGATATAAAGCAGGTGATGTAGACCCTCATGGAAATTTATCTCCTGGAGTAAATCGCGCGCTGGGGAATAAAAATAGTAAAACTGATGGTTTCGTTCAAAGCCACCACCCTATTCAGGATGCATGGGCTAAGAAAAGAATCGATGGATATCAAAGAAATTCGGCGCCAGCTACATTATTGAAGTCTGCTTCCGGTAGCCCTCATGCAGGTATCAGTGCAGCTCAGCGAATACGCCGTGCTTCGACGGGGGGTGGGATACTACGTTGAAACAGGAATTTAATATTAGCTATAAAGAGATGCTTGATTCTGGAGTTCCTACCAATCAGGCTAAGAAATCACTTAGCGATGCATATAAATACTTTGATGGAATCAGAGAAAGTAACATAGGAAATCCATTCTTTGATATTTAATATACCATCTCGTACAAATAGAGGTAACAATCAGTGGATAAAGATAAAGTTCTAGAAGAGTTAAAATCTATAGAAAAAAAGTTAAACATAACCTTTCCAGATGGTTACAAGAAATTTCTATCTGAAGAAGTACAAGATGCAGATGCTTATGAGATAGAAAATAAACAAGGTGATCCAATTTATATATTTAATTTCATGGATGTTGTTGAGAGAAATGAAACGTATACTATCCAGGATGCTGAGCCTGATTATTTTTTAATTGGCCAAGACGGTGATCTTGGATATTTTATCTGCTTAAATAACAATAGTGATAAAATCTACAGCTTAGATCTCGGAGCACTTGGTAGTCTGGATATGGATGAAGAAGCAAAAGATCTATATGAATTACGAGCATAGTTATTATTAGAGAATGTTTATAAATAAGCCGGAAACGATCCTGAAGATTCTTCCGGCTTTTTATTTTAGCCGCCCGCCGTCAGGATCAGACAACCCACCTCCACCCGAACGGTAACCGGCTGGCCGCTCTCAAATCCGACCTCCCGCAGCCTATAGACATGAAATATCAAATGAACTATTTAATGCTTCGCAATCCTATGACAGCCCTCGAGTAGATTAAGGTACAATGTGTATCTACTTGGGGCGGTTCACTAGATGAAATGGCGGTACCTCACGCAGAGCGGAAGGATTATTTGAAGGTTATTGACGAGTCCCGGCGTAAGCCATAATTATTGAGTTGAAAATGAATAATGACTTAATTTGCGATAAAGAAAATGGTCAATTGCATTGGATATGCAACGAAAATAAAATCAATTTTTTATAGATGATTTGGATCAGGCAATGATGAATTAAAATCGGGATTTGGTATTCACGTTAAGCGAACCATCGCCTTTTTGCCAAAAGTGACACAGGGCACGGATATACGATTTTATACCAGCGCACATCCAGAATGTGATAGAGGCGGTGCATTAAATTATTATCAACGTAAAAAGGCTATGCTATTACACTTCGATAAAGTCAGTGTTCTTGAAGAGTTAATGCTATGACAGATAAAGAATTAAGAGAAAACCTTCTTTATTTGATAAATAAATATGTGCCTAAGAGTGAAAGAGAAAATTTCTATGTATATCTATCAAGAGATGATGTCCCAGTAAAAGGGATACTGGCAGACTTAAATAAAGTTAAAGCAGTAACTGTAGAACAAGCTGATGGCGATTTAATAAGTGATATATATTTCTATTATTGCTGAGAATAGTCTGGAGTAATATTAACTGTCTTTCCGGCTTTTTTCTCTTTAGCCGCCTAATGTCAGGATCAAGTAATCCCTTTCCACCTTTACTCATCAGCAACTGCCCGGCTACGACCAGAACCTGCGTATGCAGGGCCAGTTCCTGGGCCGTTAAACCGGACTGCACTACAATCTGTTTCGTTACTACGATCCGAAAAGTGCGCGGTTTACGCAGCAGGACCCGATAGGGCTGGCGGGTGGGCTGAACCTGTACCAGTATGCGCCGAATGCGCTGGGGGGGGTGGATCCGTGGGGGTTAAGTCGTAACTGTAGCGGCGGCGGCAAAGATAAACCTGATTTTTATGTGGGGCCTGATGGACCAAGTGCGACAATGCCTTCTACTGCTTATCGGCACATGAAGTATATGGAGTCTGACGGATCAATTAATAAGTTTGTATCCTCCACAATAGAGAATAAAGCTGCTCCGGTGACGTATTTTGGATTTGCTAAATATGCTTCGGGTAGTGCTGCCAGAGATGGTTTCCAGATTGCCCCGGCATGGAGTGATGCCCGCATGCGTGATACGTTCGATACTTTACAGTTATATCAAAATGGTAAGCCTACAGCTTTTGTTCCAAAATGGGATGATAATACTCATCCAACCAGATTAGAACCCTTTGCCTCTGCATACCCAGAATATGGTAAAGGTGGTGCTGTGCAGTTACATGCAGATGGACAAGTTATCCATTTTTACTCAATTAAAATACTACCGGATTGATAAAATGTATACGCTAGATAAAAAAGATGCAGAAATAATGCTATTAGCACTGCTGAAAAGGACTTTAAAGAATAAGTCTGATATTGATGAATTAATGGATTTAGCAAAAACTAACAATAATTCTATTCCAATGAAAGGAATTAGACATAAATATGACCGCATGGAAAAAATACATTAACTGTAAAAGATAAGGATGATCTTGATACTTTAATGCATTTTTATGGTCCATGATTTGCTATCTTACTGATTTAAAATGAGTTCGAGAGTAAAAATGCGCGTCGAAATTAGCGTGTAAACGGGCGGCAGAACGTAGGAAAAGCTGTCCGCGAAAAATGAGTCACATCAGAATCTTAACTTCGCTAAAAAATATGACGCACTAGAATCGTCCTTATGACTCGATAGGACTGGCGGGCGGGCTGAACCTGTATGCTTATGCACCGAATGCGTTCAGCTGGATAGATCCGCTGGGGTTGAGTAAGTGTTCAGGTGATGGCCGATCGGATCCTTATAGAGTTGCAAAAGATGCATCTGCATACCTTCGTTCCATGGGGGTGAATAAGGCGCAGAGAAAACAAGTAATTGATTCCTTCGATTTAGATACCTTATCCGTTCAAAAAGCTGGGAATAATCAATTTGGAACTCGCTTTCATGATTATGGAAAAACTGCCAGAGCTGAAGGTCAATATTTTTTTGAGACATTTACACCTCAGACGAACAAGGCTGGTTTGGCATTACCTCATGAATGGAATGGTATGACTGGAATCAAACAATGGCAGATAAAACCAGGGACAACGATGATAATAGGTAAAGCGGCACCGCAATTTGAGTATGGTGATCAATATAGGGCGGAGCAGAACAGATTTTTGTTATTCAGCCTTGGAAATATGGATCTTTATTATGATTTCTTCTTTCGAATTTTTATTAAAAAACGTCCTTAAAAAGGTACTTGATGCTATAAGTCGGCATGAGCGTAACGAAACAGCACCTCTTTCAGTCCAGGCATTGATGCAGGTAAAAAAAGAACTGGAAGAGATGATAAAGGTAATGGATCCAAGTGCTTATATGCCTGGTTATCCACATTTTATTTTAGATTGGCCAGATGAAGATGGACTGATAGAGGAATTAGTCGATGTTGCCTATCAGTATGAGAAAATAAGGAAGTATTAAAATAAGCCGGAAGCGATCTGAATGATCCTTCCGGCTTTTTTCTCTTTAGCCGCCCGCTGTCAGGATCAGTAATCCCTTTCCACCTTCTCTCATCAGCAACTGCCCGGCTACGACCAGAACCTGCGTATGCAGGGCCAGTACCTGGACCGTGAAACCGGACTGCACTACAATCTGTTTCGTTACTACGACCCGGACAGTGCGCGGTTTACGCAGCAGGACCCGATAGGGCTGGCGGGTGGGCTGAATCTGTACCAGTATGCGCCGAATGCGCTGGGGTGGGTGGATCCATTAGGCCTAAGCAGGTGCAAGGGCGATTATAAATATGATATGGTTAATAACCCTGGCCCACTTGCTAAATTAAGAAATAATCCAGCTGCAAATTTTGCAGGTGGTAAATATAATAAGAATATCTTAAAAGAAGATCTTGTTTTATATCGAGCAGGAAAGGCTGGCGGTGGGAAAAATGCTTTTGGCCAGTGGTTCACGAGAGACCCTGCTGAGTCAGCAGCAAAAGTTCGTGTTGATTTAGCTGTTAAACCTCAATGGATTGATAACGAAGGGGTATTAACTGGTACTTCTCCTTTAAAATCTGTATACAAAGTTTTAATACCTAAAGGAACAACTATATACGAGGGGCCAGTGGGTTATCAGGGAGGCTCTTATTTTGGTGGTCAAAATGTTACTCAGATATTTGTTGAGCAGCCTTGGCAACTGGCAGGGGTTAAGATAATGGATAGCTGGCCTTTAAGGTAGTGATATGCATAGTAAGATATTGTCAGAAGATCTATTAAATGAATTTAAAAAGTTGAGAGACATTCTCATAAGTGAGAAGGAAATTAACTGGATTCGCGGTGTCGAGTCAATAATAGAAAAACTAGAATGGTCTAATGATAACAGATGTGATGACCCAGAATGTTTTTTTTACAGTGCTTGTGACACATGGAAAACGATGGATAAAGGAAATGGTTCTTTTTCTGAATATTTTATATGGCGGGATGATTTTGATGAAAGAGTCCGGTTAAATAAAATATATCAAAAGATAAAGGATAACATATGGAATATTGTGAATAACAATTAACTCTAAGCCGGAAGCGATCTCAATGATCCTCCCGGCTTTTCTCTTTAGCCGCCCGCCGTCAGGATCATGCAGCCGCCTCTATCCTGACTGTCATCGCCTGACCGGTGTTAAACCTCGTTTCAGCAAGCGATCAGACCGCACTGCCCAAATGAACTCAACCCTCTTTCCTCTCCGTCTCCACACTCTCCGCCGCCGTCTCTTCCTCTTTATCCTCTTTCACCGTTCTGCTGGCCGTCAGCAGGAACGGGGATTGCTGCCAGCGGGTGCGGCGGTCGCGCAGCAGGGTACGGGTCAGGATAATGCCGATCGCCAGCGCCAGCAGCATCATCAGGCGCAGAATATTGGTGGTGTTATCCACCTGACGCGATTCCGTCACCAGCACATGCGTATCCAGCGTGATACGCAGAAAACCCTGCGGACCCTCTTTTCCTTCCAGCGGCTGGACAATCTGATGATTGAAATAACTACCGGCACGTTTACCGTCGAGCGCCAGGCGGTCGCGCACATTAATGCTCTCGCCGCTGTGGGCCACCAGGCTGCCGTCGTCGGCATAGACCGAAGCGTCCAGCACACGGCTGTTATCCGTCATCTGATTCAGGATGGCTTCAATCTGCGTGCGGTTATCGTCGCTGTTGTCCATCAGCGGTTTCAGGCTGAACGCCACCTGGCGCGTCAGCGTGTGCGCCAGCTCCTCGACCTGTTCGGAACGGGCCATCTGATGGCCAAGACTAAACCATGACGCGCCCTGCATCAGCACCACTAACAGCGCCAGCGAGATAAGAACGATCACCGTGCGATGCAGGCGAAATTTCAGTGCGGTTTTGACCATCAGAAACCCGTGTGACGTAACAGCAGAAAGGCTGGCAATTATGTTGCCAGAACCCGCGCAGACAAGGTAGCCTCTTGCGTGGTTTTGTTGTCCCTACAGGAGCTGTAATGCCAAATCGTCTTACCTGGTGCGATCTGCCCGCCGATGTCTCTCTTTGGCCGGGTTTACCCCTTTCCCTGAGCGGTGATGAAGTGATGCCGCTGGATTACCGTGCCGGTCGGACTGGCTGGTTACTGTATGGGCGCGGGCTCGATAAACAAAAACTGACTGATTATCAGCATCAGCTGGGCGCGGCGATGGTGATCGTCAGCGCGTGGAATGTCGATGAGTATCAGGTAATCCGGCTGGCGGGCTCGCTGACGCCGCGTGCCAGCAAGCTGGCACATGAGGCTGGCTTTGATGTGGCGCCGCTTGGCAAAATCCCCCATCTGAAAACGCCAGGGCTGCTGGTAATGGACATGGATTCCACCGCCATCCAGATCGAGTGCATCGATGAGATCGCCAAACTGGCGGGCTGTGGCGAGCAGGTGGCGGAAGTGACGGAGCGCGCGATGCGCGGCGAGCTGGATTTTAAAGCCAGCCTGCGCGAGCGCGTGGCGAAGCTGGCCGGCGCTGACGCCAACATCATGAAGCAGGTGCGCGACACGCTGCCGCTGATGCCGGGCCTGACCACGCTGGTGCACAAGTTGCAGGCGCTGGGCTGGCAGGTGGCGATTGCCTCGGGCGGGTTCACCTTCTATGCCGATCACCTGCGGCAGACGCTGCATCTGGCCGCTGCGGTAGCCAACGAACTGGAAATGCGTGACGGTAAGCTGACCGGTGAAGTGCTGGGGCAAATCGTCGACGCGCAATTTAAAGCCGATACCCTGAACAGTCTGGCCCAGCGCTTTGACATCGCACCGGAACAAACCGTGGCGATTGGCGATGGTGCTAACGATCTGCCGATGATTAAAACCGCGGCGCTGGGTATCGCCTATCATGCTAAACCCAAAGTGAATGAGCAGACGGAAGTGATTATCCGCCACGCTGACCTGATGGGAGTGTTCTGCATTCTCACCGGCAGCCTGATTCACGAAGAGCGTTAACTGAGGATTTGATTTGGCCAAAGCGGCAAAACGCGCCTTCGTCTGTAACGAATGCGGCGCTGACTATCCGCGCTGGCAGGGGCAATGCAGCGCCTGTCACGCCTGGAATACCATTACCGAGGTGCGCATTGCCGCCTCGCCTGCGGCCGCGCGCAATGAGCGCCTGAGCGGCTATGCCGGCAGCGCCGGCACCAGCCGGGTGCAGAAGCTGTCGGAGATCAGTCTGGAAGCGCTGCCGCGTTTCTCGACCAGTTTTAAAGAGTTTGACCGCGTGCTGGGCGGCGGCGTGGTGCCGGGCAGCGCGATACTGATTGGCGGTAACCCTGGTGCCGGTAAATCGACGCTGCTGTTGCAGGTTATGTGTAAGCTGGCGGAAGGGATGAAAACCCTGTACGTCACCGGCGAAGAGTCGCTGCAACAGGTAGCGATGCGCGCCCATCGTCTGGGATTACCGACGGAAAACCTCAATATGCTGTCGGAAACCAGCATCGAGCAGATCTGCCTGATCGCCGAGCAGGAGCAGCCGAAGCTGATGGTGATCGACTCGATCCAGGTGATGCACATGGCGGAGATCCAGTCATCGCCGGGCAGCGTGGCGCAGGTGCGGGAAACCGCCGCTTACCTGACGCGCTTCGCCAAGACGCGCGGCGTGGCGATCATCATGGTCGGTCACGTCACCAAAGATGGCTCGCTGGCTGGTCCGAAGGTGCTGGAGCACTGTATCGACTGTTCGGTGCTGCTGGACGGCGATGCCGATTCGCGCTTCCGCACGCTGCGCAGCCACAAAAACCGCTTTGGTGCGGTGAATGAGCTGGGCGTCTTTGCCATGACCGAGCAGGGCATGCGCGAAGTCAGTAACCCGTCTGCTATCTTTTTGTCACGCGGCGATGAGATCACCTCCGGCAGTTCGGTAATGGTGGTCTGGGAGGGCACGCGCCCGCTGCTGGTTGAGATTCAGGCGCTGGTGGACCATTCGATGATGGGCAATCCGCGCCGCGTGGCGGTTGGGCTGGAGCAGAACCGTCTGGCGATTCTGCTGGCGGTGCTGCACCGCCACGGCGGCCTGCAGATGGCCGATCAGGATGTGTTTGTGAACGTGGTCGGCGGCGTCAAAGTCACCGAGACCAGTGCAGACCTGGCGCTGCTGCTGGCGATGGTGTCGAGCCTGCGCGATCGCCCGCTGCCGCAGGATCTGGTGATTTTTGGCGAAGTCG
>Ga0308166_1001002_pt1 | contig 32771 bp, 25 predicted proteins | sample PhyCR2_2_FD_202137 | JGI IMG/M metagenome (GOLD analysis project Ga0308166, IMG submission 202137) | Phyllosphere microbial communities from UC Gill Tract Community Farm, Albany, California, United States - DLSLCC.R2 | ecosystem: Host-associated > Plants > Phyllosphere > Unclassified | place... | reverse complement strand
TTGCCGTACTTGAAGTTCAGCTTGGGGGTGTAGTCACAGCCGCCCAGCAGGCTGCCCAGGCCCAACAGGCCCATGCCGGTCAGCACTTTGCGGCGGGTGAATAACGTACTCATCAACTATGCATCCTGTGAAACGCCTGCGAAGCAATGGAGCTGCCTCACCAGGCTTGGAAAAGGAGTAACGAGAAGGGTGCAGAGTCTATCAACCCTGGCCACTGCGCGTAATCTGCGACGTTCTGCCACAGGGGCGCACCGCACTTCATCCTTTTGCGGCTTCGGTGGTAGAGTCGCCGCCATGAAACTGCATCACTCTGACCGTTCGCTGATCGCCTGGGCCCTGTACTTCTGCGTGCTGATGAACCTGTTCGCCTGCGGTTTGGGGCACGGTCAGATGATGGGCCAGCAGCTCAACGGCATCGGTGGGCTGTTCTGTTCGGTAGAAGGTGGCCAACTGCCAATTTCCGACAAAGGGTTGGCTGACCCGAGTTCCAGCAACATCTCGAACTACTTTGCCTGCCCGGTCTGCAACGCCATTACCGTCGCTATCGTATTCCTGATCGGCCTGGCCTGGCTGCTTGGCCTCGGGCAAAACCCGCGCCCGGGCCATGAGCGGCGCAACAAGGCGCCGCCGCGTTATTCCTGGCCCTCGGCCAACCCCCGCGCTTCCCCCGCATTCTGACGTATGCCTTGGGCCTCCTGAGACCAGGGGGCATTCTGCCGTCACGATTATGGGTGCGATCCATGAATCAACTATTGCCTGCAGGCGCCAGCCGCCTGGTCAGCAAGGCGTCCCGTCGCCTGCGCGCGGAGCCCGCGCTGCCCGACTACCCGAGTAATGCCCGTTGCTTTGTGCACCTGGATGCACGCCTGTTGCCCCATTGGCACACCCTGTTCGATATCTGCCCGGCATTGCTCAAGCTTGACCCGCCGGAGGGGCTGAATTTGTTTCGCAGCTTTATGACCTGGGCCTATCGTCATCGGCCGCCGTTGGATTGGACCTACCATCTGAACGTGTGCCGCTGGCTGCTGGGCTCGATGTACCGTGCGCAAATAGATAACGAGCCGATAGAAACCTTCATGGCAGCCGCGGCGGCGTGCTGGGTGACGACCGATCAAAGCCAGGCCCAGGGCGTGGTTCTGGCCTGGCAAGACGTACGGATTGTCGATTGGAAGGGCAGGCCGCTGGCTGATATCGAACGCCAGGTGTTGCCTGCCCCGGCAGGGGATTTTGCCTGGTGCCCGTTGACCCGCCAGGCCGGCTTCAGCGGCTGGCAACCGGTGCCTTGAAGTGCGGGTCGAACTATGACGTGAGGCGATTTAAGAACCGCGAACTTTTTGTAGGACGAAACTGTTTTTCTGTACTGCTGATGGGAACGGTATTTTTTTACCTGCAAGAGTGCGATGTTCACGTTCGACGCCAAAATAACAAGAGGCTGCGATGAAGAAGATGTTCGAGACAACCCCTTTGCCCAGTGATCACTACGATGTTGTCAGTCGGGCGCTGCACGGGTTGATGGCACTGGTTTTCACCTGGATCTATTGCACGGCGGTGGCCCACTACCTGGCTTCCGACTCTACGGTGGACAAACTGCTGTGGCCCTATCACAAGCCCACAGGGTTGTTATTGCTGGTGCTGCTGATACTGCGGGCCGGCTGGAACCTGTTGCACCGGCACCGTCGTCCCCCAAGCGTGAACCGCTGGTCATCGATCGGGCATGGCGCGCTCTATGCGCTGATGTTGCTGATCCCCGTGATCGGGCTGCTGCGCCAGTACGGCTCCGGTCGCGAATTTTCGGCGTTTGGCCTGACGATCATGGAGGGCCTGGAGGGCGAAAAGGTGCAGTGGATGATTGATCTGGGCCGCGACTTCCATAGCGAACTGGGGTGGACGATGCTGGTATTGATTGTCGGGCATATCGGCGCGGTGCTTGTGCATTCGCTGCGAGGCGAGCCTCAGGTATTGCGACGCATGTTCAGTCGTCGGGCTTGAAGCGCTGACGAGAGATTCGGAAGACCCGCACGCTTCACAGCGTGGTGCGCTGCCATGCGACCTTCGAGCGGATGACTAGGCTTTGTGAACCATTGGTTTTCAGGTTTATCCGCTTATGTCTTCCTTGCACCAAAACACCCCGTCACTGACGGTTTTCGACCCGCGAGGGTTGACCGTGCGCAGCGTGGCTTACCACCGCAACACGCTACAACAGCAACCTCTGGAGTATGTCACGCGCCAGGTATTCGGCGCCCGGGGTTTCCTGCAGCAACAATGGGACCCCAGGCTGTCTGACCTGCACGGCCTTGACGACGCTGTACCGCCCAATCTGTCCCATCGCCATAGCCTCACCGGGTTAGCCCTGAGTACCGATAGCGTGGATGCCGGTAGCCAGGTCATGCTGCCTGGCAGCGCTGGTCAGGTCGTGCAGCAATGGGACAGCCGTGGCGCCCGGCAGCGGTTTGAATACGATCAGTTGCTACGCCCCGTGGCGGTGTTTGAGCGTGCCGCAGACGAAGCGGCAGAGCGCTGCGTGGAGCGCATGACCTACGCCGGCATGACGTCTGCGGAGGCGGCACGTAATCGCTGTGGCCGCTTGATCCGCCACGATGATCCAGCCGGGACGCTGTTCTTCGATCATTACAACGTACAGGGCAGCGTCACGGTGCAAACCCGGCGTTTGCGCGCGCAATACACTGCGTCCGACTGGCCGCTGGCGGAGAGTGAACGCGACGCACACTTGCAGGCTGAAGCATTCACGACTGCCTGGCGGTACGACGCGCTGGGCCAGGTGCTGGAACAGGTCGATGCCCTTGGCAATCGTCAGCAGTCGCGTTACGGCGTAGACGGCTTGTTGACCCACAGCGAAATAGTCTTCAAGAGCGGAGCGCGCAAAACCTTGGTGGACCAGCGCACCTTCAACGCCTCGGCGCAGGTGTTGGCCGAACGCACGGGCAATGGTGTCGTCAGCGTTGCCGAGTACGCCGATACCGATGGCCGTTTGATGCGCTTGAGCGCCCACCTCGAAAACACGTCGGGCAGGCTCCTGCAAGACCTTTCATACCGCTACGACCGGGTCGGCAACGTGCTGCGCATCCACGACGCGGCGCAGCCGACGCGGTGGGCGACTAACGTTCAGGTAACGGCGGTCAGTACGTTCGAGTACGACAGCCTGTCACGATTGATCAAGGCCACTGGCCGGGAAAATTCCCGTAGCGCCGGCACATCCGCGCTGCCGGGCAAAGTCACATTCGGGGCCACAGACGACAATCTCTGGCGCAACTACACCCGACACTACGCCTACGACCCGGCCGGCAACCTGACGCAGATGCGCCATGTTCCGTCCTCCGGCAGCGGCTTTACCCAGCACATGCGCGCAGGTGAACACAGTAACCACAGCGTGATCGAGCGGGAGGGGGCGACGGCGCCCGGCCTGGGCAATCGCTTTGATCAGGCCGGCAATCTCAAGGAACTGGCGCGTGGGCAGGCGCTGACCTGGAATGTGCGCAACCAATTGGTTCGTGTTGCGCAAGTGCTGCGTGACAGCGGCGAACATGACGATGAGGTCTATGTGTACGACGGCGCCGGCCAACGGGTCAGCAAACGCCGAGTGGCACACGCCGGCTCACAGACCCATACCCATGAAGTGCTGTATCTACCGGGCCTGGAGCTGCATCGCCAGGGCACCTCGGGTGAATGGCGCAATGTGTTGCTTGCTCAGGCCGGGCGCACTGCGGTCAGAGGGTTGCAATGGCAACAGGGGCGCCCCGAGGACATGGAGGACGAGCAACTGCGCTTCAGCCTCTGCGATCACCTGGGCAGCAGTACTCTGGAACTTGACGAAAAAGCGGCCTTGCTGAGCCAGGAAAGTTATTACCCGTTCGGCGCGACCGCCTGGTGGGCCGCGAAGAATGCGCTTGAAGCAAGCTATAAAACCCGGCGTTATTCGGGCAAGGAGCGCGACGCCAGCGGTTTGTATTACTACGGGTTCAGGTATTACGCACCCTGGTTGATGCGGTGGATAAGTGCAGACCCGGCGGGGGATGTGGATGGATTGAACCTGTACGCCATGGTAGGGAACAACCCTGTCGGCTATGTGGATGACAATGGCTTGCAGCGCAATCCCCTGGTTGAAGTGGTCATCATCATTATCATGGCGGTGTTGGCTGGGTCATCCATGAGTTTGGACGCAAGCCAAGCCGCGCAGATAGCTGTCGCGGGATTCATGATGGCAGTTGTGGGCGCAACGTTGTGGGTTCGCCAGCAGGCAAGAGCTGACAGGAGTTGGGAAAACGAGCGCAGTGCAGTTTATCGAGAACTGGCCATGGAAAATGCCCGGAATATATTGCAAGGGGCCAACCCCACCGAGGAGGAGATCACTGCGTTTGCGGATTTTCTTCATCAGTTCCGAGTGAACAAATCCGACAGTGGGAGCTACGCCTACGGATTGATACCTGACGATTACGGTGGCATTTACGCCTACACCGGACCCGGTCAGGGCAAGCACGCGGCTTTGAAAGCTGCCAAATCACACAAAAACCCGGATCGGGAGTTAAAAAGACTGGGATTTGAAGCGATGACGGTGCGCCCTCCGCGACATGAAAGGGTTGGCCCATTGCCGGCAGCCGGGCTGACGGCTACCGAAGTCCACCCGCTGACAAAGGCAGCAAGTGCGGGGCGACGAGGTTATGGCGAAGCGGGCACCGTTTCAGCGCCCGAACCTGCTGCAGTTGCTCCTGCGCCCGGCCCACAGAACCCGGTCATCGACGTCGAAGACATTATGAATGAGTTGCGAGGAGCGCAAGGTGACATCGTCAGGGGCGTCCTGAACGATCTTATCGAGGGGCGAGTGGCCTTTTCTTCAGGGCACTCCGTTCGTGGAGTGCGTAACACCCGCAGTTTCGATTTGCCGTTGTATCGCGGGCATCGGGGTCGCGGCGCCTACCGGTTATTGGTTGCGCATGTGAGCGGGCCTAACTATCGGGCAGTCGGTGTGAGAGATATTCATCGTCGCTGAGGCAAGCAGTACATCAGGCCCTGGAGCGCGGGCCCTTGAAGGCCCGGCTCTTTGGGTGGCAATCGTCAGTCGGGGGCGTGAGTGTCGTTTTCGTCTTCGCTGATGCTGTACCAGACACAATACGTTTGGCGACGCGTGTCGCCATTGGCGTTGAGGGTGAGTACCGGGCGTCCAAGTGCGTCGTGAACGTGTCGTTCGCTGGGTCGCGAGGCATTGAACGCCTTATCGTCGATGTACCCGGCACGGTCGGCGAAGTAAGGCCGCCAGGTCCGCGCCACGCCACCCCGGTTGTCGTATTCGACGCGCCCACTGATGCGCCAGCGGCGAGTGGCTTCGACTTGATCGGCGCCCTCGCTTAATGTTCCGGCGGGGTCGACCGCAAACGCGGGGCCTGATTGTGCCTGCTCCTGGGTTTGCCGCACGCGACCAAAACCATCACTGAAGGCGAGGGCAACGTGGATCTGCCGATCGGCCTCACCTGGCGTTCCCTGCCAGTGGTCGTCATGCAGCACCACGGCGTGCACCGGCACTCGACGGGCAGTCTTGATCAGGCTTAAAAGCGTTTGATGATGGGGCTGCCGGCTGGGCAGGTGGTTGATGCGCGCCAGCGCTGAGGCTCGAATGTGCCCGCTGGGCAGCAGGTAACCGCTGCTCACCCAGCGCGCCTGCACACTGGCAGCCGGGATGCGGCCCATCCAACTGAACACGTCATAAAAGCAGGCGCTCTGGGCATTGTGAAGGGCCGTGGCAGGGTCGGCCAGCGCCTGCGTCGGGCCGCTGTCGAGTGCGCGGGTGACGGATTGCCAGTTGTCATAGCCGACAGGCTTGCCCTGTTCCTCACCCGCAAGGCCAGTGGCAATCAGATGTCCGCGGGCATCGTATTGCGCGTACTGCCGGGTGCGCTGTGCGTCGGTGACTGTCACCGGCAGGGCGATCCGGTAGTTGTAGTCGGCCTGGGTCGAGCAGCCGTCCGCTGACTGAACCTTGATCACGTGTAGCCAGTAGGCGTCGTATTCGGTCTGCGTCGCGGCGTGGCTCATGCTGGCCTGGTGGCGCCGAGGCCGGTAGAACCCATCAGGTTGCGCGTAACGGGTGTAGCCGCGGCCAACCGACCAAAGTGTCATTGCATCGTCCTGCCCCGCAATCGCCGAGAGAAACGCGGACATCGGGCGATAATGCTGTTCGGTCAAGGTGGCGGTGATCTGTGGGTCCTGATAGACACTCAATGCCGGCGCATCGAGTTCGGCGACTTCGACGTAAGCGGGCAAAGCCTGGAAACTCGCGGTTCCGGGCGGTAACGGCGTGGTGTGCTCCGCCAGGCAATAGTGCTGCACCGACAGCCCGCCGAGTTGGCGCTGGTCACCCGGCCTCAAGGGGTTGGACGCGTCCTCGGCGACGAATTGTTCATAGCCGATCTGCCCGTGCGGCCATGCTTGTTTGGGTAGCGTCAGTACGTTGCTGCGCTGCTGGTAAGGCAGTTGCAGGCGCCAGCGTTGCGGTGCGTCCAGGTGAATGAAGCGGGCGAGGGTTTCGTTGAGGTAGTAAACCTGTTGTGCCGGGTCGTGCGCCGCACGCCACCACTGCTGCTCATGGGGTTGGCCGGACGGCGCGGCGTCAGTGGCGCTCTTGCGGCGGGCATAATCGACCACCACGCTGTGCACAAGGCCGGCGTAGGTGTCCCAGCGCAGATTCAACAGGTGCCGACAGCGCGGATCATCCTGCTGGCGCTCGTAGTGACAGGTGATCGATTCCAGCAGCAAAGGCAGCAGTGTCGCCGGTTCGCCAGCCTTTCGCGACGGGCTTATAAGGCGTACCAGATAACGTTGTTGCTGCACCGAGTAGGGCACGCCGTTCGGCGGTTGATCGGCGGCGGCGTAGACCTCCTCACGCAGCAGGCTACCGGCCAGCGCACGCCGCACTTGATGCCAGGTTGATGCCTGCGGGTTGGCAATCAGGGTGTCCAGAGTGCGCCCGGTCTCCAACTGGCTCAGCAGGGTCGGCCCCACCACAGGCGCATGTCGATCCCCTGCATAAAACCCCTCTCGCGAAAGCTCAAGTGTGTTGAACCAGCGTTTGGTCAGTACCCCCGGCGCGGTATTGGCGGGCGGCGGCAGATCGGTTTGCAGCACCAGGCCGAAGCCGATGAACCGGCGCTCAGCGCTGTCGTGACAGGCTTCACGGTAGCGAAAATACTGGGTCAGCCGATTGCCGCTGACCTGGTCTGTTTGCCGCCAAAGCCGAACCACCGGCACGGGGAAGGGCAGGCCGCTGCCTGGGGCTTTCCCCGCGGACTGCCGCTGGTGTTTTTCGTCGAGCCATTCCTGGGCACTGCTGCGGTAACTCAGTAGGGTGGCCGCTCCCATGTTGTTGAGGGTGGCCGTCAACAAATAAGGTTTTCGGCGGACAAAGTCGAAGCGCCAATGCCGGGGTTTGATGTGCGGTACGCTCAGGATCAGGCTGGAACAGCCCAGGCCTTGAAGGTCGGCGAAACTGACCTGACACGTTGCGTCGTGGAGCACGCCGTCTGGCCAGGGCAACGTCACAGGCGGCATCAGCCCGCTGCCGGCGCGGTTCATGAGAATCAGCAATTGTTCAGGCTGCAGGTAAATCAGGTCCACCGCGCCTGAACCGTCGAGGTCAGCCAGGCGGATATTGGCGGCGTCGAAGCTGGCGTAGTCGAACGGCAATGCCGCAAACACGAATCCCTTGCCGAAGCGTCCGCGGCCCAGGTTTGGCCAGCATCTGATTTCATTATGGCGAATACGCACCAAGTGCTGTTGACCGCTGCCCAACGGGTCGCAGAAGGCGACCAGTTCGGTCGATGTATGGCTGAGCGTGGGCAGGCCCTCGTCGGCGTGCTCGTAGGGCACTTGGAGGCCGGCGCCATACCCCTCGCCCTGGTGATGGGCATACAAACGCACGCTGTGATTGCCGATCAACGCAAGGTCCAGGCGGCCGCTGCCCATCAGGTCAGCGAATTGCCCGTTGGGATGGAAAAACTCCTGGGGTATCGCCGCGAACGGCGTAAACCCTGACCATTGTCGCTGCGTATCGAGGGTGAAAAATCCGCTCATGCCCGGTTGGGCCACCACCCATTCGAGGTGCCCGTCGCCATTGAGGTCTGCCAGGGCCTGACGGGTGGCCTGGGCAGTGTCGGCGACGGGAATGCGTGGCAGTGCCTGCCATGGCCCATAGGTCACCGCATCGTGGCCGGACGCACGCGCAGCCCTGAGCGGTTCGCGGTAATACCAACTTTTGTCGGTACGGTGCAGGATGCCCGGCAGACCGTCGTTGCACAGGTCCACCAGTTGATAGTGTTGCCCATCGTTGACACCTGCCATGCCGTCGAGCGGCTGGTAGCGGGCGGGTTCCAGTGCCGGCTTGAAGGCGCTGTAGGCCAGTTCCAGGGGCGGCCAGGCGCTGGCCGTTCCCTGAGCGTCATAAGCCTGGTTGTGCAAGGCATTCAGGCAACTGCCTGCGGCGTGACGGTCGGTGTGTTCCAGCAGCAGTCGCCGGGTCAGCACCGGGTTGGCGCCCATGCTCGGCTCATCCGGAAAGTAATGAAACATCAGGACTTGCCGGCAAAGCCGCTGGGTGCCGAGTTCAAAACCGTAGGCGTAATTGCAGAACGGGTCGCTGCGCGAGAGCCACGGCTGTTGCTCGGCGTAGGTCGGCACCTGGCTCAGCTCGGTGTGGCGTTCGCCATAGTCGAGCAGCAGCTCGAAGTGCCATTGTTTCTCGGCGAGCACATCGGTATTCCAAAGCGCCAAGTGTTCGCGGTGTCGCAGGTTGCCGTAGCACACCCTGGCCAGGTAACGCTGCGCACGGTAATCCCTGGTGGTTGGAGCGCGCTGGTCTTCTGGCTTGTAGTGGTAATAAATCTGCTCTCCCAGGGGGTTGAGGCTTTCCTGCAGCAGCCATTGGGCCACATGGCGGTTGTCCTCCGGGTCTGCGCAGCGAGCGATCAGGGTTTTGCCGAACAGATGTACGCAGCCATCCGCACCCTGCACCAGCCAGAACCCGGCAGTATCACTTGAGGATGACCAATGTTCGATCCGATCGAACCTGCCCTCGACGATCGGCACATAGCGCACTACCCGATGCGCTTCACCCAGGGGCAGGCCGTTGTACTGGTCGCAAGCGGTGGCGTGAATCTCGCCGTGGGCGTCACGCTCCGGGATCAGCTCGACACCTTGGGGGCTGACGAAACGGTCATCTTCGCCGTAGGCCGGGATACCCTTGCGTGTATCACGGCTGATCGCGCCCGCCGACAGTGTCCAGCCGAGTCCGAACGGGCCATTGCCTTGTGAGCTGCGATACCCGAGGCTCAACGCAGGCGCGAAACCGCGTCCGGGTGAAATCGGCAAAGGCACGTCCAGGCACGCCTCGCCTCGTGAGCCGACAGGCCCCCAACTGACGCCAGGGCCCTGGATGGCACCGCCGCCCTTGGGCAGGGCAGGGATTGCCGGCTCCAAAAATTCGGATGACTGCATGCTCATCGCAGGCCTCCGCTGTTCCTGGCGGTGTAACGCAGGTGCACGATGATATCCGTCAAGGATTTGAGCAGGGCCTCTTGCCGCTTATGATTGGGGAAGCTCAGTTGCCAGGTGGAAATGGCGCCGGTGTATTCGAACGGCAGATAACGTTCGTCACCGTCGAAGTTCAAGGTGAACAGGCCGCTGTCGTTGAGCCCGTTGGACAGGGCGATTTCCTGCCTGGCGCGCCAGTCTTTCTTTGTTGCAACCTCGGGTTTATCAGACGTGGGCGCAAGCTGCGTGGTATTGCCGGTCTGGGTCAGGATGGCCTTGATGTCTTCGTAGGGCCCCAGGGTGGCAGGCAGCGAGACACTGACGCTTTTGATCCGCCGCAGGTAGTGGCCAGGGTAATCGTCTTCGAACAGCTTGCGGGTCAGTTCGAAGCTCAGCGTACCGTTAGTCAGCAGTTCGGCTTTAAGCGTTGCCCAGGGTTTATCGCCTGTGGCTGAAGCGTCTTGGTCGTGCAGCTGACGCAACGACACGGTTTTGGTGATCTCCAGCAGGCGTTCGTTCTGGTTGGCGTAGGCACTGCTCATGCTCAGCAAATTCTGTTTAAGGGCTTCGCCGGCGCTGAGGCCACGGTACTGGCGAACCCAGAGCCCGGTTTGAATGAAGCGTTTGTCCCACTCTGCGCGCTCCTCTTGCCAGCACGCCTCGGCGGCCAGGCACAGGGACAGGGTGGCGTCATAGGCCTGGTAGTAGAACGTCGAAAGCTGGCCGTTGAGCCATTGATAGAGCTGGGCGTTGGTAAAGCGTTTACCCAGCAGGTCATACAAGGTTCGCGCCTGGGTGAACGCGGTTTGGGCCAGGCGCAATTGCAGGCGGGTATGTTGCTCCTGTTCGGTGTAAGCCAGCAGTTGTGCATCGACCTGGGCCAGTTCCAGGCGCGCCTGCTCCAGGGCGTTGCCCCATTCGGCGGCGCGGCGGGCGAACAGGTCGGAGCGGTCGAGGTGGGCGGCATTGGCGCGCCGTTCGTTGGCCATGCCTTGGGACATGGCTTGCAGCGCGTGAAAGGCTCCTTCGTAACGCACGCCGCCATTGGAGGTGCCGAAAATATTCGGTATCAGCATCGCCAGGCCTGCGCCGGCTTGAGCAACCGCGGCTGCCGTTTCCCAGTGTGCGCTGTCCTGATACGCCTGGGTGGCCTGGGCTTCCGCAGGGCTGATGCCGACCTTGAGTTGCTGCTCGAAGAAGGCCACCCGGGCCTCGACGATGCGACGCCCGGCCAGCAGGGCATGCCGGTTTCTGGTATCGACCTGCACGGCCTGGGCTTGTTGCTCGACGGCTGACCTGGCCAGTTCCCAGGCCTGTTGTTGCTGGGATTCTACAGCGTGGGCCTGCTCCTTGCGCTCCCACAGCGACAGCAAGGTCACTCCCAACTGGATCAGGTTATCGACGGCCTGCAACGCGTGCCCCAGCACCGCCTGGAAGCGATAGTGCCCGGCGTGCGCAGTGCGCAGGGTTGTCTGCACGCTGGCGCCGCCGGTGCCTTGCTGGTAGGCGGCCAGCAACGCCTGGGGTGTCAGCGTGGCGGCGTAGAGTGGCAGGCTCATGGGCTTGCCGGTCAGGTCAAGGTGATGGCGAAGGTTGTACAGGCGCGCATCAACCTTGTCCCAGCGCATCAGCAGGTCCGGGCTCAGGGATCGGCACAGCCGTGCTGTGCCGGCAGGCACCGGCGTCATGCCAAGTGACGAGGGACTTTGCAGTTTGTCCAGGGTCGTGGTCACCCAGGGATCAACAGCGTTGAGCGGTGGGCGCGGCCCCAGCAATCCTTTGGCGCGGATGTACCACAGCTTGGCCTCGGCCAGGCTGTCGCGGCTCATTTGCCGGTAGGCCGCGTCACCGCGATTAAGCAGGATATCGACATACAACAGGTACAGCGCCTGGCGAAAATGCACGGGGCTGCTTTTGGCCAGTCGATGAGCACAGAGCAAGGTCTGGCTGGGTGGTGGCGTAGTGTCGGCCAACAGCATCGGCTGACGCCAATGGGCAGACTGATGAGCAGGATCGAAAAGAAACCGTATCCAGACTTCGGCGTCGGCATATTGCTGTTCCAGGTTCAAACGGTGCGCCAACAACCAGGGCAGGTAAAGAAACAGCTCCCAGTAATACGCGCCATGGGCGCCCTGGAAGTCCAGCAGGCTGTGATTCTTTTCGCCCGCCAGCGGTGGCTCACGCCAGGCATCCGTTGGCAAGGAGAACAGGTGATGCACGTCAGCGCCTGCGGTTTTTGTCAGCAGGCTCGCGACGCAGGTGTTGGTACGAATGGGCGCGCGTTTGTGCTCAGGCGTAACGCCGTGCTCGATGGCGCTGGCGTCGAAATCGATGAACTCCGCCGTGCCATAAGGCGCCGATGTGAGACGACGAATGCGCGGGGCCAGCGGGATGACCGGAGGATTGCTACGGGTGCCGAGCCTGAATGTGGCCGTTTTCAGCGCATAGCCCAGAATGGTAGGCGAGGGATAGCGCACATCGCTTTCCAGTATCAACACGCCGTGGATAAGGCTCAATGAGGCCGGGGGAAGGTCGCCGGGTTCCTCGCCATAAGGCCTCATCGTCTGCGGCGAGAACTCGATCGGCACGTCAAAAAAGTGCTTTATGGACAGTTCCGTGAAGGCATCGCGCAGGTTGCGGCGCGAGTGTTCGGCCTGCCCGACCAGCACCGTATTGTTCCTGTTCAGGGTTTCCGGCAAAACAGCATTGGCTTGTTTCATATACATCAGTACGGGTCTGTACAGACGTTGTTTTTGGTAGAGCGTGACAGTGCCGAGGAACAAGTCGTGCTTATGGTCCGGTGGCGAGCCGTGATCTTCATGGAATGTCAGCGAAACCAGGTAAGCGGAATCCGGTGCGTTGGAAAAATACTCGAAGGCTTCGCGTGAAATGTATGTCCCGTCCAGGTCCAGGGTGACGGAATCTGTGTGGGGGCCGGCATTTTCTTTCAGGGGCAGCGCAAGACTGAACGGTTCATTACTTTCATTGCGAATAAAGTCAGCCTGCTCGACTCCGGTTTTCTGGCATTTGAGGCTTAGCTCTAGTTGCACGGAGGACAGTTCAAGGAGCACGGCGCTCTTGAGATGGATCTGTGAGGTGGCGCTCAATTTCAGTGTTTCATTTGCCCGGGGCACGCCGTTTGTACTCAAGGTCAGGGTAAACGTGACCAGGTCGTTGTCGTAGTTGAAGATCAGGGTGCGATGCGGCTCGAAGCCTTCTGCGAGCCTGGTCGTCACCTCCAGTATCGAGGTCGTGGTATTGAACTTGATATCGGCGCTCGTCAGCGCACGGATCTTGTTCTGGTGGCCTGCATAATTCCAGCCGTTGACAGCGCCATGAGGCGCGTCGTGGGTTAAAGCCTCCACGTTTACCTGCGCGGTTTTCGTGGCCCTGAACTGAAACCTGGCATGGTTGTGGTGTGCAAACATGGCCAGGTAGCGCCCCGCCAGCTCCAGGTGAGACTCATCGAGCCACAGGCGCGTCTTGCGGGTGCTGCCAATGCTCTCAAGCCAATGGGTGTTGAAGTGTTCGTCCACACGAATGGCTTGGTAAAAGTTTCGATGGGTACCGTTGTTCTGCGCGGGTGCTGGAGCGTTCGGATGGGCGATGAGGCCCAGAAACAGCGACGGTGCGTGGGTGTTCGCGTCTTCAACGGCAATCGTATGGGTGGCACTCATCAAGTCCTCTGAACTCAACTCGTCGAGGTCTTTGGCGATGCTGTATTCCTGGATGCACAATTGCGGCGTGCTCCAGCTGTCATCGAGCTTTTTGAACGAGAAGTACAGCCGGAACTGCAGGTAGGTACTCTGTATCCGGGTATCCAGGCGTTGCTGGTACTCCGTGTCGGATTCAACGTCGCCGCGTCCCAACGGGGTGATGTCTTTGGTGGAGGACATTGGATTGATGCATTGGGCCCACACCAGGAAAAGACGGCCATTGAACACCACTGGGCGGATCGTCTGTTCGGGAACGTTGTCGTCGATGGACAGATGGATTTTTTTCCATCCCGACCAGGCCGTTGGGGTGGGAGCGGCGCCCTCGGCTGGGCGCTCAGGCATAGCCAGCGTGCGCCAGTAATAGGTGTTTTCAGAGCTGGATTTGCCAATGAAGTAATAGGCGCTGCTGGCGAAGCTGTCCTTGTCGCCATCGATATAGCCATTGAGGGTTCTGATATTGGCGAGTTCTTCGAAGCGATTGAGGTAACCGTGGACAGCTTTCAAGAGCGATGCCGGCTCGGTCCGGAACTGGTTCAACTCGTCTTCCAGTTGTCTGAAACTGTCGCTCTTGTCGTGGCGCAGGGTAGGGCTCAGGTAACTGGCCGGGTAGTGGCGAAGTTGCTGGTTGGCTCGCCACAGCGAGTAGGTCAGCAAGGTGTCTCGCCATTCGGTCTGCTGGGTATGGCTCATGCCTGTTTCCTGGTAGCCGGGTTCCAGGCCCAGGTAGATGGCGTTGATGTACTGCTGAAGGCTGGCAATCGCACTGGCAATACGAGTAGTGGGCACCGCGTGGCTGACCTGGGGGTCGAGCAGCCAGTAGGTGTAGACATCGTCGATGCGCTTGAAGCTGTCGGCCAGTTGCAGTGTCCGCACGGTGGGATCTTCGGGCAGTACGGTGTTCATGTAGAACGCCAGCATCGCGTCGCGCAGCTGTTCGTTGAGGTGTTGGGTGATGGGGGCAGACATGGTCGTTCCTTGATCCGGTCGCAACAAAGCGGTGTTATGGGGCAGTAGTGATCAATGCCGAACCGACGTGTTTCCAGTCCTCATTCATCAATGTGGCGTGCAGGTCGGTCGCCTTGAGCAGGGTTTTGGCACAGAGCCCGGTGAGTCTGACGGTTTGGTGGCAACGCAGGATCCAGTCCAGGTCGGCCAGGGTCTTTACCTGTTTGTTCGGGAGATGGTCGACCAGATGCTCGATCTCGCCGGCGTCCCACTTGAGCAGGGCGGCCAGTCGCGGGTTGTCCGAGGTGTCGACGTCTGCCGCAGAGGGTGTGTTGGCGCGTTGCAGGTAATCGAGAACGCTGTGTTGGGCAAGCCCATAGGTGTCGAGGCAGTGGGCAAAGCGCTGCAGCAGGTACAGCGTGTTCAGTGTCAGCTTGAGCAGCGAGCCTTGCGCCTGCTCCTGGCTCAACCAGTGCGGGTGCAGCAAAAAGGTGTGCAGGGTCTGGCGGCTCACCGCCAGCTCCAATATCACTTCGGCGTCCGGCAACAGCAGCAGCAGATGTTTGACCAGGTCAAGGGGCGATTGGGCTGCGGCCGCACGGGCAATCTGTCGGGCGGCGAGCTTGCGCGATTGCAGGTACAGTGCCGGATCGCCAGGCAAATGCGATGGGGCGCTGAACAGCGCATCGATTTTCTCCTTCAAGGGCTGCAGCTGCCGATAGAACTCGCCCAGCTTCTTGGTCACTGCGTGTTTGGCATCGGCGTGCAGGGTAGCGTTGCGGGTCGGGTCCAGGCTCAGGGTTCGAGCTTCAATGAGTTGCACAAGTGCCTTGGGCAGTTCGCTGGGGGCTGGCGTCTTGAGCTGGGGGTGGCTGTGCAGCAGGCCCTGGACGATGAGGGCATGCCAGGGAATAGGCGTGGCCCTGGTGTCAGGTTCGGGCTGTGGCAGCGTAAGGTCAGCGATGTCTTCTTGCGCCAGCAGCCCCTGTCGGGTCAATTGCACCAGGTCATCAAGCTGGGTGAGGTGCGCCTGGATCCGGGCCGGCTGTGCGTCCTCCTCCAGGACTAAACGACGGCGAAGTTGATCAACCGATTGGTGCGTGTCCTTGAGCCAACCGAGCAGCCAATCCATTTGCATCAGCACATCGAGCATGTCTGGCGGTGCGTTGACGCCGGAGCTGCGTAATGAGGGGTTGACCAGTTGGGCTGTGTAATCCGTACCGCCGAGCAGTGCCGCCACGTGATGACTGTCGCGCACCGGTAGCCCGAACAACCGTGCAATCCTTGCCTGGCGGTACAGGGCGCTATAGAACGTCAGCGTCGGGCAAGGCGAAGGCAGGTATTGACGCGCCTGTCCGATCAGCCAATGCAAGGCGTCGGGGGTGTCCCCAAGGTTCAGACCGGCACACAGCCGATGTCGCAGGTTGTCCGGCAGCGCTTCATGCAGCGCCAGATTTGGCACATCCACCCGCAGTGTCTCGCCTGGCATTGAAGCGTGGTTGAACACCTGGTCATACAGCGACAGGCGATTGCCCGACGCCCACACAGGAAGCTCATCCAGCATCGCCGCAAACTCTTCAAGTGGCAGGCCATGACGCCGCTCCAGGTAGCGGTAGACACCCAGCGCCCGCAGGGTATTGTCGTTGCAGGGCTGATGCGGATCAGCATCCTGCTCACGTCGCACAACGCTGATCAACAGCGCGTCCAGATCCTCAAACGGCAGTTGCGTCCAGCGTTGCAGGCGAATTATTCGATGCAGGCGCTGGTAGCGGTTCCATGAGGTGTTTTGCAGCTCTGCGTGCTCGATCGACAGCGGTTGCTGCGTCTCGGCATTCCTGGTTATTGGGCCGTTCACGTAGGCTGCCCGCTCATGTATCTGCAGCTCGGCAGGCCGCCTTGGCAGTGCGGCGGCAGATACATTGCCCGAGAGCACCGGCAGGTACCTGCCACATGCCAGTAATGCCTGGGCCTGGTCGCGAGTCAGAGCGGTTTGGTGCAGCCAATGGGGCATTTTTCTGAGCGACTCCTCCTGGAGGCCATAGTGCCGCGCGAAAAATTCAGTGGCGTGCACATTCCCCGAGCTTTCCAGAAACGGTTCCGTCAACAGGTTTTGCTGTGCAGGGCTCAAGCCGCACAGCAATCGCTGTGCTTCATAGGCCGCGTGCCTGACGACGCCGTAGGCGTTCTGAGCGCGTTGGGTAATGGGCAGCTTCAGACTGATGCGATAGCTGAGTTCACCCAGTTGCGGCTTGCCTGCGGACAAACTGAGCCAGCATTGCCGATGGGCTCGTTCAAACGGCAGTGCGAACGGAAAGCGTTGAAGACCAAGCACCTTATCCAGCGAGCGTCCACGGTTTTCACCGGTGGTCTTTCCAAGGTATGTGTCGATCTGGTGAGTGAGGGTTTCATTAATGATCGACAGTTGGGGGATCACAGCCGTCAGGCTGTGTTCGTCGATGGGCAATGCCTTGAGCTCAGGTCGCCGCTGGTCCAGGGTGACCTTGCCGGCTCGGCCTTTTCCGCTGTCCTCAAGCGCCTGGGCAAATAAATACAGCGCCTTCAGATAGGCTGCCGGTGAATCGACGGCAGCCATGGAGGAAGCCGAGCAAAGCAGCTCCCAGTCCTCCTTGAAGAGCCTGGTGTAGGTGGGCGAATGCGTGTCCATTTTGGTGAATCTCCTGAAAGCCCAGTGCCAATGCCATGGGCAATGGCACGCTAGCATGGGCGTCCAGGCCCGCTCGGTCGGCCGGGTCGCCGAGTAGGCGAGGAGAAATCACTGGTAAAGCTCGATAGCGCGACAGACCCCGTGGGGCCGTCGCTTGAGCTTGCATTTGCGGGTCTATCAGGCCGCGAGGGGGTTGTTGGTCGAGGCCTTCTTGCAGGCCGCTTTCATCGCCTCCATTTCGGCCCCCAGCTCTTCAAGTCTTGCCTTGCCCAGCAGTTTTTTCGCCTGGGGAAACATCTCCGTTTCTTCCTCTTCGATGTGGTGCTCAAGCAGTTCCTTGACCACTTTCACACGGCCGGAAAATTCGGTGGAGGAGGGCTCGGTCTGCTTCAGGTCGGGCAGCACCAGCGAGTCGACGGTGCGGTGCTCTTCCTTGGCCTCGTGGTACATGATGTCTTGTTCCTTGCCACCGGCTTTTCTAAAGGCGGGATAAAGGATTTCTTCTTCGAGCTTGGTGTGCAGGGTGATTTCCATCTCGAGCTTGGCCAGCAACTCGGTGCGCTTTTTAACCCCGCGCTCGGTGGACTCGCTAAGTTGGGTGAGCAGGGTCTTGACGCGTTCATGGTCGGCTTTGAGCAGGTCGATGGCATTCATGTGCAACCTCACGGGTAGTTGTCGGGCATGTCGAAACGCACGCCTCGTAGTGAGTGAATTGCATCAGCCGTACCAACTTTCATCGGGATTAAATGACTATTTAAATCAAATAGATAGGGATTCATGTAGGCGTGGTGGTCGTGCAGCTTGCATGGTCTGGCCCTTTCGAAATTGCACAACGCACTCCTGACGGTCCCTTGCCGGGCTCGCGTGAGCGTTCCTGAACATTCTAATGGAACCCTTGAGCGATCTGCTTGACCTAACCTTGAGACCTCAGGAGGTGAATCATGCAAATAGAATATATCTGGATCATATTGGCAGTGATTCTGCTGCTCTTGGAACTGTGGGCGATCAATATCGTCTTGCGCAGTACCGGTGGCTGGGAGACCAAGGGACTGTGGGTGGTGGTACTGGTTTTTGTGCCGCTGTTGGGGTTGGTTGCGTGGGCGATGTTCGGCCCCAAGCGCGAGATGGCTGAGCATCGCAAGAGCTGAGTCGGTGAGCCATATAAAAACAGGCGCCCCATGGGCGCCTGTTGTCATTCGTTAGCCATGATCAGCCGGCCACAGCTCTGGCAATCGCCTCATTGAACGCCGGCAAATCGTCCGGCGTGCGCGAGGTGATCAAGGTCCAGCCATTGGCTGTGCATTCCTTGACCTCGGCATCCACCACGCCCGCAGCGCCAGCGTTTTCCAGGTCGATGCGCACGCTTTTATACGAGGTCAGGGTTTTGCCCTTGACCACGCCTGCGTCGATCAGCGTCCATGGTCCGTGGCAGATCGCTGCGATGGTCTTGCCGGCCTGAGCGAACTCGTTGATCAAGCGCAGCGCCGCGGCATCCTGACGCAAAGTGTCGGCATTCACCGTCCCGCCCGGGATGACCAGTGCATCGAAGTTGCTGCCGACCACATCAGACAATTGCACATCGGACTCCACTGTCCCGTCCTTTTCGGTATCACCGACAAAGGTCTGGGTGGTGCCGCCCTTGCTGGAGGCGTGCGTCACCGTCGCGCCATAGCCACGCAGGATTTCCAGGGGTTTGAGCAGCTCGTCGCGCTCGATCCCGGTGTTGGACGTGATGACGAGGATTTTCTTACCCGTGAGTTGCGAACTCATACTCAGATGCCTCCGGTGTCAGGTTGATTATTTGGCGTATTTGCTTTGCAGTTCCTTGGCCATTTTCAAGTGAGCTTCAAGGGTTGGCAGCGTCTCGGTGGCGAACGCCTTCAGCTCGGCATTGTCCGAAGAGGCCGCTTCTTTCTTGAACAGTTCGACGGTTTTCTCATGGGCGGCCACCTGGTTGTTGGCATAGGCCTTGTCGAACGATTCGTCGCGCATTTCCAGAATCGCTTTCTTCGCCTTGTCGGTCAGGGCGGCGTCATCCGGAACCTCGATATCGAGTTTTTTTGCCAAGGCCATCAGCTCGTGATTGGCTTTGGTATGGTCGGTCACCATATGTTGCGCGAAGGTTTTTACGTCTGCCGAACTGCTTTTTTCCAGCGCCAGCTTGCCGGCTTCCACCTCGGTAATACCGCCCTCGGCGGCGTTGTCGACAAAGTCGTTGGACGTGGCCGCCATAGCGGTAGAAATCGAGCCGGCAACCAGTGCGAACGTCAGGCCCATTTGTTTCATCAGTCGAGTTGTCATGGTGTCTCTCCTCAAGAAATGGCGTGATGCCGTACCCAAGTGTTGAGCGGGGAGGCGAGCAAAAGGTTTAATTTTTTTTGCACGTGTTTGCCCAACGGTCAGGCGTGGCAATTTCCTTGAACCAATTCAAATTCAGCGTGTTCTGCTGCATAAGGCCGCCACTGTTTGGAAGGTCGTTATTGCCAGGAGATTGCACTGTGAACGAACACAAGAACGCCGATAAAACCCCCGACCCCGTCAGCTCTGAAGACGCGCAGAAGGGTAAGGCTGAAGGTCTCAAAGGACAGACGCTTGAGCGTGCGAACCCGAAGACCGAAACCATCGACAAAGTCGTGACACCCACCTCGATCAAGGACATTGAACGCCAGACGGATGCGATCAACGAGAAGCTCGACAAGGGGCATTGAACATGGCCCGTTCCATCAGCGCGGCGCAGTTGGGCATCCAGCTCAAGCCTGATGATGACGCCAGCCTGTTCAAGTGGTTCATCGCCAGCTTCCTGATGGGCAAACGCATTCAGGCGCCCATCGCTGCCCAGGCTTACAAGGTGATCGTTGAGGAGGAGGGGCGTGATACTCCGCGCAAATTGCAGCACTGTACATCGCGGGAGTTAGTGGCGATGCTGGGGCGGGCGCATTACGTGCGGTATGACGAAACCACGGCGCAGCGCCTGCTGGACCTGAGTGCCCGGCTCAATGCCGATTACGGCGGCAAGATTACCGGGATTCTGCAGGCCAGCGAAGATCGCCAGGCGTTTGAACGGCGCTTGGCGGCGTTCGACGGCGTAGGTCCCAAGACGGTCGAGATTTTTATGCGCGATGCCGCGGATGTGCTGTTCTGAGCCTGCGTGTGATGTCCAGCGGCAGGTTTTTGCTTTTCTGTAGGAGCGAGCTCGCTCGCGAAAAACCGGAGAGCACCGCTTCATCAGTCGTTGCTTCGTCACTGAACCATCACCCGCTGCACCTCCAAGCCCAATTGCTCATACGCCTCCACCCCCGGCGCATCCCACTCGGTAATCAGCGTATGAATACGGCTGCACGGCGCCACCACAAACGGTTCCACTGCACCGAGTTTGTCTGAGGTTATTACTGCCACCACCTGGGACGCGCTGTCGATCAAGGCCTGCTTGACCGCCACTTCGGCAAAATGCAGCGAGGTAATGCCTACTTGCGGGTGCAGTGCGCAGACGCCGGTAAACAGCAGGTCGGCCTTGACGCTCTGGATCAGGCGCAGCGTTTCATGGCCGCCGGTTGAAAGGGTGGCGGGATTGAGTTGGCCGCCGGCCAGGATCACCGTTACATGCGGATGGTCTGCCAGGGCGATGGCGATCATCGGTGATGGGGTGACCACCGTCAGGTGAATGTCGTGCGGCAGTGACTGAGCGATCTGCAGGGTAGTGGAGCCGGAGTCGAACAGTACGATCTGGCCGTCTTCAACTCGCTCGGCCGCCAGGCGCGCGAGGTGGCGTTTGACCTCGGTGGTTTCGCCGACACGAGTGAAGAAATCCTTGCCGGTGTCCTTGGGCCGGGGCAGGGCGCCGCCGTGTACGCGCTGCAGTAAACCGGCGGCGGCGAGTTCGCCGAGGTCACGGCGGATGGTGTCCTGGGACACGGCGAAATGCTCGACCAGTTCGGAAGCCGTGACCTTGCCGTCGCGTTCGAGCAACAACAGGATTTTTTGTTTGCGCAGGGAAGGCAGGTCAATGGCTTGATGGGTGTTATGCATGTTTGTGCGCTGTTTTGCGGGTTTGTGCGAGATTAATCGTCGAGCGCGTTAAACGCAACGGCTGGTTGCGTGGGCGATGGCCGGTTACTCTCTGTGTTCAGTTCAGGGAGAGGTGACCCGATGTCGTTGATCACAACCATCGAAGACTTACGCAAGCTGGCGCAAAAACGTGTACCCCGGATGTTCTACGACTACGCCGATTCCGGCTCCTGGACTGAGAGCACCTACCGCGCCAATGAAAGCGATTTTGCGCGCATCAAGTTCCGCCAGCGCGTGGCGCGCAATATCGATGAGCGTTCGATCCGCGCCAGCATGATTGGCCAGGACATGGCCATGCCCGTGGCCCTGGCACCTACCGGCCTGGCAGGTATGCAACATGCCGATGGCGAGATCCTGACCGCCCGAGCCGCTGCGGCGTTCGGCCTGCGCTACACCTTGTCGACCATGAGTATTTGCTCGCTGGAAGACATTGCCGAGCATGTCGGCCAGCCATTCTGGTTCCAGCTTTATGTGATGCGCGACCGTGGGTTTATCGAGCAACTGATCGAACGCGCCAAGGCTGCCGGAGTGGATGCGCTGGTGCTGACGCTGGACTTGCAGATTTTGGGGCAACGCCACAAGGATTTGATCAACGGCTTGTCGGCGCCGCCCAAACTGACCCTGCCCAATATCCTCAACATGATGACCAAACCGCGCTGGGTCATGGGTATGCTCGGCACCCAGCGGCGTGGCTTCGGCAATATCGTCGGGCATGTGAAGGGCGTGGCCGACATGAGTTCGCTGTCGTCCTGGACTGCCCAGCAATTTGACCCGCGTCTGAGTTGGGACGATGTGGAGTGGATCAAGCGGTGCTGGGGCGGCAAGTTGATCATCAAGGGCATCCTTGATGTGGAGGATGCGCGGCTGGCGGCCGACTCCGGCGCGGATGCGTTGGTGGTGAGCAACCACGGTGGTCGGCAACTCGATGGCGCGCCGTCGAGTATCAGCCAGTTGCCCGCCATTGTTGAGGCCGTAGGCAACCGTATTGAAGTGTGGCTCGACGGTGGTATTCGTTCCGGCCAGGACGTGCTCAAGGCCATGGCGCTGGGCGCCAGGGGCACCATGATCGGTCGCCCGCACTTGTATGGCCTGGGGGCGATGGGTGAGGCGGGCGTGACCAAGGCGCTCGATATCATCGCGCGTGAGTTGGACGTGTCGATGGCGCTGTGTGGCTATAACGATATACGCGATGTGAACCGCGAAATTTTGCTGCCTGGCACCTTTCCTGAAAGTGCTGCCTGAGCAAAAAAACGTAAAAATATAAAAAGAGTTGTCCACGAAAACCGTGGGTATCTCTGTGGATAACTTTGCGAAGGCCCGGCTGCGTTGGCGATTTGCGTGAAGATCATTATTTGATCAACTTGTGTTTCGGGCCAGTATGGGCAGGGTTTGCGCTTGACAGCCAAGCGCGAACCCAGTGTCGAAAAGTGTATTTATGACGCGTTGTCGCGACCTGTGGAGTGTGTCACTACCCGGGCAGGCATCTGCGTGCGCATCAGGTTTTCCAGCGCCTTGCCATAGTTGCGACCGGCCAGGCTCATGCTGTTGTTATGGCTGGCACCGGGCACCAATAACAATTGCTTGGGTTGCTGGGCGGCTTCAAATAATTGCTGGCTGAAACGCGGTGGAACGTAGCGGTCATCGAGGCCGTGCACCACCAGCAAGGGCATGTGAATGTCGGCAATCTTGTCGATGGAATCGAACTTCTGCGACAGCAGCCAACGCACCGGCAACGAGGTATTGGCAACGGCGGTGGTCACATCCGCCAGGGAGGTGAACGTGGATTCGATCACCAGCCCGCGTACTGGAAGTGGCACCTGTTTGCCCAGCTCGGCGGCGAGATCGACGGCGACCGCACCTCCCAGTGAATGCCCGTAGATCAGACGCTTGCCCGGGTCCGGCTGCAGGGTCTGGAAGCGTTCCCAGGCGATGCGTGCGTCTTCGTTTACCGAGGTCTCCGATGGCAGGTCGCCCTGGCTTTGGCCAAAGCCGCGATAGTCGATGGCCAGCACCGAGAAGCCCAGGGCATGCAATTGCTCGATGCGAAACAGCTGGCCCGTGAGGTTCCAGCGTACCCCGTGCAGGTAAAGGATGGCCGGTGCGTCTTTGTTCGCGGCCGGGTACCACCAGCCATGAATGTTCTGCCCCGACTTGAAACTGGCGGGCTTGAGTTCGAACTCCTGCACGGCCTTGGGCAGGCCGGTGTACCAGCCGGCGGTCCCCGGTTCGATGCGAAACACCAGTTCGCGTTCCTTGTGTTGCAGCACGGCGCAGCCGACTGGCAGGCCTATGATCAACACGGCCATGCACAGCAGGGGCAGCCAGCGCAGGCCCAGGCGGGCGATAAAACGGGATGGCATGAAGGCTCCAGGACAAAGGCGAAGCACGGGTTTTACCAGAAGGTCCGCGAGCGCAGGTATTAATACGACGGTCGTGACGGATGAAAGTGTTACAGCATTGAACAACACGGGTGCCGATTGTTAGGGTAGACGGCCAACAGGAGGGTCAGTACATGGATTTCACCGGCAAAACCGCAATCATCACCGGCGGCGCACGCGGCTTGGGGCTCAGTTATGCACGAGGGTTGGCCCTGGCCGGCGCCCGAGTGGTCATCAGCGATATTGGCGCCGACAAAATGGGTGCAGGCACCGATGCGTCGGTGGTGCAACAGGCCGCCGACACCCTGCGCGACGAAGGCCTGACGGTGGTGGGCCATGGCGGTGACTTGTCCACGGACGAGGGGTGCCGGCAACTGATCGCGTTTGCCCTCGAAACGTTCGGCCGACTCGACATCCTGATTCACAACGCCGGTTGGGTGGGTTACCAGCCCATCGCAGAACTGGACGCCAGCTTCCTTCAGCGCGCCATGGACATCAACCTCTACGCGCCGCTGTGGCTGTGCAAGCACGCCTGGCCGCACCTGCTGCGCTCCAGCGCGCCGCGCATCATCCTCACCACTTCCGACCGCGCCATGTATGAGCAATACGAGCAAACCGGGCTGGTGGCTTACAGCGCCGGCAAGATGGCACAGTTGGGCATCATGAACGCGCTGAGTCATGAAGGCGCCGAGGCCGGCATCCGCGTCAACGCGATCTCGCCGGTGGCCAAGACACGCATGTGGGGCGTGACCGACGAGCCGGACGAACTCAAGCCGGAGTGGGTGACGCCGGGGGTCTTGTTCCTTGCTTCGTCGCGGTGCACGGATACCGGCTACATATTGCGCGCCAGCAACGGCCAATTCACCGCGACGCGTTTCAGCGAAAATCCCGGCGTGGATTACCCGCGCAATCTCGCCCGTATAAAAGCGGGGAGTGCTGAAGAAGTCGCTGCCGCATGGTCGCGCATCAAACAGCCGCCTACCCAGGCCGTCACCTGAATCTGTCTCCCTCTACCAAGGCTCGACCATGAACCATAGCCCCGTGCGCATCACTGGCGAAGAAACCCTTTCGGACAACTGGTACCTGTTGAAGAAATACAGCTTCGACCTGCGCCGTCGCGACGGCAGCTGGCAAGCCCAGACGCGTGAGGTCTACGACCGGGGCAACGGCGCAACGATCCTTTTGTACAACCGCGAGCGCCGCACGGTGCTGCTGATTCGCCAGTTCCGTATGCCGACGTTCGTCAACGATTACCCCGGCTATCTGATTGAAGCAGCGGCCGGCTTGCTCGACAACGCCAGCCCCGAAGAGCGCATACGCCTGGAAGCCGAAGAAGAGACCGGCTACCGCGTGGGGCATGTGGAGAAAATCTATGCAGCGTTCATGAGCCCGGGATCGGTAACCGAGCGGATTCACTTTTTTATCGGTGAATATCAGCCAGGCGATCGAGTGGGGGCGGGCGGTGGCCTGGAAGAAGAGGGCGAGGATATCGAGGTATTGGAACTGGGGTTCGAGCAGGCGCTGGCGATGGTGCAGAGTGGGGACATTGTGGATGGAAAAACGATTATGTTATTGCAGCATTTGGAGTTGCGGATACTGAGAGACGGGTGGTGATGGGACCAGGCGTACAGGCAAAAAAATCCCGCCTGTAAAGACGGGATTGTTTGACCCGGGTTACCGAATCAGGAAGGGAACAGCTCGCTCAGCTTCATCGCCAGCATCATGTCGCCTTCGGTGCGCAGCTTGCCGCCCATAAACGCCTGCATGCCGTCGGTGGAACCGTCGACGATGCCTTCCAGGGTCTCGCTGTCCATCACCAGGGTGACCTGGGCGTCAGGGTTTTCACCTTCCTGGAGTTCGCAGGTCTTGTCCTTGACCACCAGCGAAAAATTCTTGGTGTCGTCGATACGGAAACCGAACACCAGGTCCAAGCCTTCGGCAGCGCTTGGGTTGAATTTGGCTTTCATTGCTTCTACAGCTTTGGCTACGTCAGTCATGGTTTCGATCCTTTTATGGTGAGTCCAGTGACCTTGGGGTCACGGTTGGCCGCAGTTCATCGGAAAGTGATGAACTGCGGCGCCTTCAACAGTTGCAGGTGGGCATAACTGTTGAAGGAAGCCAGTGCCACCTCGCGACCACGGAATTTCAGCTGGTTGAGCGAGGTGTTTACAATTTGCCAGTTCATTTCGAACGCCTGGGCTGCAGGCATTCGGGTAATCAGGTGGAGCAGGGCGGTGATGGTGCCGCCGGATGTGAATACGGCGATTTTGTCGGCGCTCCGGGCGGCCTCAAGGATGCGTTGCAAGCCACCCTGGACCCGCTCGACAAACCCCAGCCAGCTTTCCAGCCCCGGTGGGTCATAGGTGCCGGCCAGCCAGCGCTCGATGATCAGGGCGAAGATGCGCTGGAACTCGCTGCGGTTGTGCGGGCCATTGCGCAGGATATGCATGGCATCGGGCTCGCTGGCGAGTAAATCAGGCAGCAGGCCGCGGATGATGGCTTCGCCGTCGAACTCGTTGAAGGCGCTGTCGGTTTCCAGTATGGGGGCCGGCAGGCCCAGGGCGCGGTATTGATCGAACGTGGCGCTGGCGGTGTGCTGCTGGCGACGCAGGTCGCCGGCGATGCAGCGGTCGAACACCAGGCCCAGGTCTGCCAGATGGCGACCGAGCACTTGCGCCTGTTCCACGCCGACGGGCGACAGGACGTCATAGTCGTCTGCACCGAAGGAGGCCTGGCCATGTCGAATCAGATAGATGCTGCCCACGTCCGTTTCCCGGTACGTTGAAAGTCTGGCGAGGTTATGAGGATGCCTGCGAGCTGTCAATGAAAAAACATACGCTTGTTTTAAAAGCCCGTTGGAGCCCGCCTGCTGGCGGTTTGAGCACTGGCTCCAACGCAGTGGCGTCGGTATGCTGGGGCCATCCGCGCCTGGCGCAGTGCATTTTTTAAGGAGACATATGGATTTTCTGGCCGAATACGCGAGCTTTCTGGCGAAGACCGTCACCCTGGTGGTCGCTATTCTGGTGGTATTGATCAGCTTCGCAGCGCTGCGCAGCAAGGGTCGTCGCAAGTCCGCCGGCCAACTGCAGGTCAGCAAGCTGAATGATTTCTACAAGGGCCTGCGCGAGCGGCTGGAGTCGAGCCTGCTCGACAAAGACCAGCTCAAGGCGCTGCGCAAGTCCGAGAGCAAAGCCGAAAAGAAGAAAGACAAGAAGAAGCCCCAGGCCAAGGCACGGGTGTTCGTGCTGGATTTCAATGGCGACATCAAGGCGTCGGCCACCGAAAGCCTGCGCCATGAAATCACCGCGCTGCTGAGCCTGGCCACGCCCAAGGATGAAGTGGTGCTGCGCCTGGAAAGCGGCGGCGGCATGGTGCACAGCTATGGCCTGGCGTCGTCGCAACTGGCGCGTATTCGCCAGGCCGGCGTGCCGTTGACCGTGTGCATCGACAAAGTGGCGGCCAGTGGCGGCTACATGATGGCGTGCATCGGCGAGAAGATCATCAGCGCACCGTTCGCCATCCTCGGCTCCATCGGCGTGGTCGCGCAGTTGCCAAACGTCAATCGCTTGCTGAAAAAGCACGATATCGACTTCGAAGTGCTGACTGCCGGCGAATACAAACGCACCCTTACGGTGTTTGGCGAAAATACCGAGAAGGGCCGGGAGAAGTTCCAGGAAGACCTGGATATCACCCACCAGTTGTTCAAGAACTTTGTCTCGCGGTACCGCCCGCAATTGGCGATTGACGATGTAGCGACCGGTGAAGTGTGGCTGGGTGTGGCCGCCCTCGACAAACAGTTGGTCGACGAGCTGCAAACCAGCGATGAATACCTGGCCACCAAGGCCAAGACTGCCGAAGTGTTTCACCTGCACTATGCCGAGCGTAAAAGCCTGCAAGAGCGCGTGGGCCTGGCGGCCAGCGGTTCGGTAGACCGGGTATTGCTGACCTGGTGGAGCCGGCTGACCCAGCAGCGGTTCTGGTAACCATCCTCAGGTTGTAGGCGGTCCCCTGTGGGAGGGGGCTTGCCCCCGATGGCGGCCTGACAGCCGACCAGGATGTTGGATCAGACCGGGTACATATCCGTTATTTGGGCAACGGCCACTATTGGTTCCGCTTTTACAGCGGGTCACTTTGAAAAGCGCAAAGTAACCAAACGCTCTTGCCCCACCACTCGGCACCTCGCTTAGGCTCGGTGTGCCCGTAATCCGCCATGGATTTGGGGGGCCGCCGCCACGCGCCATCCATGGCGCGGGGCGGCTAAACCGGCATCCCTGCCGGTTTACCCCCCAAATCCCTGTCGAATTCCGGCCAGCGTGGTTTAACGGGGCGCCTAAGATCAAGATCAAAAGCAGATCAAGATCAAGGGCGGCTCGCTGCGCATCGTGGTTACATTTAGCTGCTACAAAGTTGTGTAGATACCGATGCTCATCGGAGGCAAGCCTTTCCCACATTCAGCTGTGTGTGGGTATCGGCTTGCGCATCAGGCTCCCCACCACCAGCGCGCCCAACAACCCCAATAAACCCGCCACCCACAACACCCCGCTGAACCCACCCACGAACGCCTGCCGCGCCAGCGGTTGCACCGTCACCCGCGCTGCTTCGGGCACCAGATCCAGCGCCGCGGGCATATCACCGGCTACCACCCGCGAAGCAATACCCGCCACCTGCGCCTGCCACTGCGGGTCGATACTCGCGCTCAGCAACTGTTCGCTGTGGCTGCTCAGCAATGCGCCATACACGCCGATGGCCAACATGATTGCGCTGAAGCGCATGGTGGTGCTCATGCCCGAGGCCATGCCTGCGCGATCCCGCGGCACGCAGGCCATGATGTTTTTCTGCGTGTCGCCATTGAGTAACCCCGCGCCTGCACCGGTGACGGCGATCGCCAGGGCAAAGGGCAGATACCCGCCAGCCTGCACGGCCCACGCGCTCAACAGATTGCCGCAGCCCACCAGGGTCAAGCCACTCGCCATCATGGTCGCCGGTGTGAAGCGTGCCGCCAGACGTACACCGACGCGCGGGCAGATCAGCATGGTCAAGGCAAACGGCAACATGCCCAGGCCCGAGGCAATCGCGGAGAAACCCAGGCCGTTCTGCAGGTAGAACGGCAGCAACGTCATCATCACCTGGGCGCAACCGGCGTAGGCAAACATGCCGAGCAAGGCGCCGATAAAGCGTGGGTGCCGAAACAGCTGCAAGTCCACCATCGATCGCTGCTGCAGGTGCTCGACCAGCACAAACACACCCATCAGCAGCCCACCGCCGAGCAGGCGAGCGTAGGTCAGCGGGCTATCCCAACCGATGCGATTGGCCTCGATCAACCCCCAGATCAGGCACAGCAAGCTGCCACTGAACGCCAGGCTGCCCCAGGGATCCAGGCGCGCCGATCGGGTGTCGCGGGACTCGGGAATCGCCCGCAGCACCAAGGCCGTCAGTACCAGCCCCACCGGCAGGTTGATATAGAAAATCCAGCGCCAGCCCAGGTACTCGGTAATCAAGCCGCCCAGGGTCGGTGCGGCGGTCATCGCCACGCCCATGCACGCGCCCCAGAACGCCCAGGCCTTGGCGCGTTCTATTTCATCGTGGAAGGTATGCCCGATAGACGCCAGTGCCGAGGTCAGCAGCAGCGCCGCACCTACCCCCTTCACGGCCCGGGCAATGTCCAGCCACAGCGCGGTGGGTGCTGCGCCGCAGCCCAGGGAGGCGAGGATGAAAATACCCAGGCCCCAGACCAGGGTTTTCTTGCGGCCAAAGCGGTCGGCGATACTCCCGGCCGGCAACAACAAGGCGGCGAACGCCAGCATATAAGCGCTGACGACCCACTCGATATCGGCAAAGTTGGCGCCCAGGTCGCGGGCGATGCTCGGCAGCGTGACGGCAACGATGTTGGTATCCAGCACGATCAACGAGCAGACAGCGGAGGCGGTCACCAGCGTCAGGCGTGGACTGACCCGGTTCACAAGCAAATTACCTGGTAGGCAATACGGAAATCTCGGTTGACTTGCATCGCAAGGGCTCTCTAGTGTTCAGGAGCTACGAGCTTATCCCTGGCTAATCAAATTTTTGTTAGGCGCCAGGAAGTACTTCATTACCTTTGAGCTAATGCTGCCATGGAAATCCGCCATTTTCGTTACTTCCTGGCCGTGGCCCGGCAGCGCAATTTCACCCGCGCCGCCGAGCAATTGGGTATTGCGCCGCCGACCCTGAGCCGGCAAATCCAGGACATGGAAACCAGCCTGGGCACGCGCTTGTTTGTCCGCCGGCAGCGCGAAGTCAGCCTCACCGAAGCGGGTGCCGCGCTGCTGAGCGAGGCCGAAGCCGCCGTGCGCCAATTCGAGTTCGCCCAGCGCAGTGCCCAGCGCGCCGGGCGTGGCGAGATCGGGCATATTGAGTTGGGCTACGTGGCCTCGGCGCTGTACTGCGGGCTGTTGCAGCGCCAGGTACGGGGGTTCAGCCAGGCGTTTGCCGATGTGAACGTGAACCTGCGCGAATGGGCTATGGCTGCGCTACCGGACGCGGTGGCAGATGGGCGCTGCGATATCGGTTATATCCGTTCGCCGATGACTCTGCCGGACGGCGTGGAGGCGGTGCGCCTGGACAGCGAAGGCTTTGTGCTGGCGCTGGCCCATGATTCCTGGCTGCTGGGGCTTAAGGCAATCACCTGCGAGCACCTGGAAAACGAGACGTTTATCTTGCCGGAACAAATCAGCGGCACCTTGCATGTCGCCGCCCAGGGCGGCTACGCACCGCGCCTCGGCGCGCAGCCGGGCGGGTTGGTGGCGGTGGTGGCCCTGGTGTCGTTGGGGCAGGGGGTTGCGGTAGTGCCGGCATCGATGGTCGGGCATGTGAGCCTGCCGGGCGTGGTGTATCGCAATATCCAGGGCAATGAGGCGTCGTCGTGGTTGTCGTTGATTTACCGGCGCTTTGAAAAAGCGCCGGCGGTGGCGCGGTATATACAGCAGGTCAAGCAGTCAGTCGCGGCTGCACCGAGTCGGCCAGGCGCGTAAGAATCAGGCAGCACGACACCGCCCCGGCGTCCAGCACCCCGAGAGAGCGCTCGCCCAGGCGACTGGCGCGGCCGATCTTGGCCACCAGGTCCTTGGTCGAATCGCGCCCCTGGGAGGCGGCGGTTTTCATCGCCTCCAGCGCATCGTTGAAAGACGCCCCGGATGCATGTGCCTGTTCAAACGCCTCTACTGCAGGAATAAGGGTATCCATCAGGCACTTGTCGCCCACGCCCGCCTCGGTGATGTCCTGCAGTGAGGTCAGGCCGCCGCGCAACAGCTGGGCGAAGGTCGCGGCGTCGATGTCTTCACAATTGCGCACTTCGTCGGCCATGCCAATAAACAGGCTGCCATACAGCGGGCCCATGGAGCCGCCGATGCCTTCCATCAGGCTCAGGGTCAGTTCATCCAGGGCTTGCGCCAGGCTCAGTTGGCGGCCTTCGAGGGTGCGACCGCAATGGGCGAAGCCCTTGGCCATGTTGATGCCGTGGTCACCGTCGCCAATGGCGCCATCGACTTCGCTGAGGTATTCGCGATTGGCCACAATGACGCTGACCAGGTCGGCGATGATGGCGCTGCCGTCACGGGTGGAAAAGTGCTGGCTCATGGTTCACTCCGCCTGGGTCATGCCGATGGAACGGCAGGGTTGGTCGATCAGGGTTTTCAGCTCGGCGTCGAGGCCGAGCAGGGTCAGGGTCACGCCCATCATTTCCAGGGAGGTGAAGTAGTTGCCGACGTAGCACCGGTGGATCTTCAAGCCCTTGGCCTTGAGTTGTTTTTCCACCTCGGCGTAGAAAATGTACAGCTCCATCACTGGCGTGGCGCCAAGGCCCGAGACCAGTACCACCACACTGTCGTCCTGGCTGAAATCGCGGTCGGCCAGGATCGGTGCGAGCATACGCTCGGCCATGGCGGCGGCCGGTTCAATCGGGATGACTTCGATGCCCGGTTCGCCATGATGGCCGATGCCCAATTCCATCTGGCCATCGGGGATCTGGAAGTTCGGCTTGCCCACGGCGGCGATGGTGCAGGGCGTGAGGCCGACACCGATTGAGCGGCAGTGGTCGACGGTCTTCTGCGCGACGCGAATCACGCCGTCAAGGTCGTAATGCTGGGCGGCGGCGGCGCCGCCGATCTTCCACATGAAGATTTCCCCGGCCACCCCGCGACGCTTGGCGATATCAGCCTTGGGCGCCGACGCCACATCATCGTTGGCAACTACGGTGCGGATGCGCATGTCTTTGCTGGCGGCCATCTTCATCGCCAGCTTCACGTTCATATTGTCGCCCGCGTAGTTGCCATACAGGCAGGCCACGCCCGCGCCATGATCAGCGGCGCGGAAGGCGTCGAAGAAGCTCTTGGCGGTGGGCGAGGAAAAAATCTCGCCGACGGCTACGGCATCCACCAGGCCCGGCCCTACATAGCCGAGGAACGCCGGTTCATGCCCCGAGCCGCCGCCGGTGACGATGCCGACCCGCCCCTGGGCGGACGGCCGGGCCTTGACGATGACCCGCGGGTTGGTTTCGTACTGGCGCAGTTCGGGGTGCGCGACCAGGATGCCGCGCAGCATGTCTTCGACCACTTGGTCGGGATCATTGATGACTCGATTCATAACGCGGGTTCCTGTGTTCTTGTTCTAAGGGGTGACACCCCTCCATTGTGGGAGCTGGCTTGCCTGCGATGGCGGTGTGTCAGTTGGGGAATCTTTATCTGATTCACCGCCATCGCAGGCAAGCCAGCTCCCACAGTTTGTGTGTTGCTGCTGGAATCAGGGTTCGAGCACCACCTTGAGCGATTTATCGCCACGCTCCATCACCGCAAACGCTTCCTTGAAGTCCGCCAGTGCGAACTTGTGGGTCACCACATCGCGCATGTCGATCTTGCGGTTGCCGATAAAGTCGATGGCCCTCGGGTACATATAGGGCCCCAGGTGCGAGCCGAGGATATCCAGCTCCTTGCGATCGCCAATGATCGACCAATCGACCGTGGCCTCGTCATTGAACACGCTGAACTCGACGAAGCGCCCCAACTTGCGCAGCATTGCCAGGCCCTGGTTCACCGCCTTGTGGTGCCCGGTGGCTTCGATGTAGATGTCGCAGCCGTAACCGTCGGTGATCTCGCGGATTTTGGCCAGCACATCGACCTCGGCCGGGTTCCAGACTTCGTCGGCGCCCATGCGCAGGGCGAGGGCGGCGCGTTCGGGTTTCATGTCCAGCACGATAAGTTTTTTCGGGTTGCGCAACCGCACCGCGCCGATGATGCCCAGGCCCAAAGTGCCGGCGCCTGCGACCACTACGATGTCGTCATGGTCGACGTTGGCGCGCTCCGCCGCGTGCAGCGAGCAGGCCAGCGGCTCGATCAGGATCGCTTCGTCGGGGGCGATGGATTCCGGCACTTTGTGGATGATGCCTTCCTTGGTGAAGATCATGTACTGGGCCATGGCGCCCTGCACATTGTTCTGGAA
>Ga0308166_1001000_pt1 | contig 32806 bp, 30 predicted proteins | sample PhyCR2_2_FD_202137 | JGI IMG/M metagenome (GOLD analysis project Ga0308166, IMG submission 202137) | Phyllosphere microbial communities from UC Gill Tract Community Farm, Albany, California, United States - DLSLCC.R2 | ecosystem: Host-associated > Plants > Phyllosphere > Unclassified | place... | reverse complement strand
AACTGACAATCCAGATATTTAGGGATCTCAATGTGTTCCTTAGACGCCTTCTTATAACGATGGCCAGGTTGCTGACAGCTGATAATATTGAGCGCTTTCATCAGCTTTGTTGCCCGCCAGCTGCTCAGTTTTATACCTTTGGTGGTGACCATTACGGCAAAGCTTCGCGTTCCTGCTGAACCGTTACTTTCTCGATAAACTTCACGCACAAGGCTCAGTAATGTCACTCTCGTGGCGTCAGGCTTCTTGGGCTGCCGCCAGTATTTATAACTGCTGCGATGAATCCCAAACAAGTTGCACACAACGGCAACAGGAAACCGCGCCCTGAGTTTCTCAACTAATGAGAATTGTTCAGGGAGTCTGACATCAAGAGCGCGGTAGCCTTTTTTAATATATCCCTTTCCATTTCAGAGCGTTGAAGTCTTTTCTTCAGCTCACGTATCTCAATCTGCTCAGGTGTCATGGGTGAAGCTATGGGTGATTTCCCGCTCGCTCTTCTTTCAGTTGTCGAACCCATTTGTCCATCGTCGATTTGCCGACATTCATCGCAGTGGCAGCGGCGGCAACAGTGTAGTGCTGATCGAGCACAAGCTGGGCAGCTTCGAGGCGAAACTCGGGGCTAAAATTACGTCTGTTACGTCCGGTCATAATGTCACCTGTTTTGACTATGAGGTGATGATATCGCCTCTTTTCAGGTGGCCAAATTCACTATGCCACTACATAACCAATCCGCTGAGAAGCAGACGCGTGGATATTGCTTCATTGCAAGATGAGTTCATCCGTATGCTGATGGAATTTGCCAGCAGCTACGAGTATCTGGGTACACTCGATGATGCCCCGCCTCACATCATTCCAATATGGTACTTCAACGATATCGGCGATTCCATCAAGGTGCCGGAGTAGCATTGCTGCGGTGAGTTATTTCACGTAATCGACGTCCGCGATGAATGGATCAGAAAAACTCTGACCCGACTGAAGGATATTTATGGCGACCTGGACAGGCTGGCAATGGAATGATCCGGAAGTGGTATTTTTCGGATCTCAGATGGAATTCAGAAGGATTTGTGCTGACAATGCAACATTAAGCATTGATTTTGAATATAAGCGCATTATTGAATAATTGGCATTAATAATTTAAATGCCTTACATAATTGTTAATAAAAGAGTGGGGCTCTTATTTCCCATGTAAATTATATGCTCTTGTAGAGAGCAAGGCGGTTTTGAACTTGCGGTAATAAGACTAAAATGTACCGACTCTTCCGGGGTACTGAACTGTTCAGGTAAACGACAGAGCCCTGCGCCTTTTGCATTAAAAAATTAAAGGACTGAACATGGCGGCCACAGTAATAACTGCCTTAAACGAATTTATGAAAGATACCGTGAATCTCGAAAAGGCAGACACCGATGACGCGCGAGCAAGTCGCGACTGGCTAATCGGTAAGATTAATGATTTTGAAAATGACGAGGTTTTTCCGGTGAGTTATCCCGGGATCCACATTGCTTTCGGATCCTTTGCGAGAAGAACCAAAATTCGTCCGCTTGATGATATCGATCTGATGTTTGGCTTAACCGGGCAAGGTGCTACCTATACCGTTCTGAGTGACCGGATCACTGTAACCTCCTCCGGCGAGGGTTCACGTCTGCACCGCTACCGCCATTCCGGGGCAGACACCGTCTGCTCCGTCAGAATTCTGAATGCCTTTAAAAGCCGTCTGCAGGATGTTGCCCAGTATGCCCAGGCTGATATCAGGCGTAACCAGGAAGCCGTCACGCTTAAACTGGTCAGCAAGGACTGGAATTTCGATATCGTGCCCTGCTTTATTACCAGTGAAGATGCCTATGGTAAAACGTATTATCTGATCCCAGACGGGAACGGACACTGGAAATTTACCGACCCCCGAATTGACAGAGACAGGGTCAAGGATATCAACGTTAAGAATGACGGCAATGTTCTCAATGTTATCCGGGCTATAAAATACTGGCAGCGGCGTTCGACAATGCCGTCCATGAGCTCCTACCTGCTGGAGACGCTGATTCTGGACTATTACGCCGGCAGGACATCCTGCTCATCGTTTGTCGATATGGAGCTGGAAGCTCTTTTCCACCATCTTGGTCTTTTCGTACAGTTCTCCGTCAACGATCCCAAAGGCATACAGGGAGATATCAACTCTCTTTCAGCCGAGGCACGTAAGGCGATATCGGACCGATGTTATCTCGATGCGCATAAGGTATCGGAGGCGAGATGGTTTGAGGAGAACAAAGAGTATGAAAAATCCATCAATAAATGGCGCGATGTGTTCGGGCCGTTCTTTCCTGTTTACGGGTGAACCATGAATGCCATTTACACGAACCAGTCGACCAGAGAAAACCTTGATTTACTGTATGCGCAGGCCCGTGTTTACGACAGGGTAAAAAACTGGAACAGGCTGAATTTTATCTTCAGCATCATCGTGCCGCTCCTGCTTTCGCTCGTTACCGTATACAACCGGAGCCGGGGCTTTGTCGATTCAGAGCTGCTGTCTTCACTGCTGGGGTTGTATGGACTCCTAGTGCTTACTTTTAACATTATCATCAGCGGACACATTGCGGCACTGCGCAGGAAGGCAGCCTCAATCCAGGAAATGTACGACTGCCGCGTACTGGGCATCCGGCGCAATGACCTGAAGGTGGAGGAGATCCCACGGGATGACATCATCCGGGCAGCTGCCTATTTCAGGGACAGTCCGGAAAAAGCACGAAAGCGATTTGGCAAAGAGGGGTGGTACGTCAGTAAGGTGTATGACGCGCCGCTGGCCGTAATGGCGCTCCTGTGCCACGGAAAAAATCTCGGCTGGGACAAATCGCTCAGGGAGGTGCTGCACGTGTTTTATCTTTCAGCTTTTATTGTCTCGCCTGTCGCGATGCTTGTTTACGGCATCGCCATGAAATCCGGGCTGAATGAGATCCTCTTCTATGTGGTGTTCACACTACCGGTCATCCGCTATTTCTTGCTTCAGTTTCTGGATAATCGCAGCAGTATGAAAAGAAGCGAGAAGCTGAAAAAGTACGTCGAGAAGGAATTATCCGGCATCAGGGTGTCCGGAAGGGCAGAAGAAGAGCAACTGGGTTATACGCTCCGGAATATCCAGGATGAGATGTTCGCCTACCGGGCCTCATGTCCGCCTGTTCCCAACGGTATTCAGCTGATAATGAAGCCCAAAAATGAGCGAATTTATGTTGATTACTTTGAAACGAATCTGAAGGAGCTGCACCTTCAGGAGTAATCCCTCCTTAGCTCCGGTGTAGGATTTACGTATGCCGGAGCACATCACGATAAACCATTCAGGTTGCCTGGCTGCCAGCGTAAACACATAGTCACTTTCACCTCAGATAGCTAGCATCCGGCTTCACCAGAAATCGGATCTGCGCGTAAACAGAAAAAATAAAAGTGCAGGACCTATTGCGAAACGATTTCCCTTTGCTATCCTACAAAAATCCCTTGTGGGATATTTTTTGAAGTTTAATTAAACTCCGTGCGCGCACGGTTAGTTTAAATGATTAATTTTATCGTCAAAGAGGAAACTCAATGAATGTCAAAACAGCTATTGAACGCTCCAGAAAAAGACGGACGTTTACCACTGAAAGCGGGCAGGGTGAAAAGCGTATCGCCTACTGGACACTTGAAGGCCTGCATAAACTGAATGAGATTGAGCTCGTGCTGCGTCGCGAGCATGCAAAGAAACTGGTCGCACAAAAACGTGATCATCTGTCGCCGTCGACCCAGGAGGCGCTTATTGAGGTACTAACCTTACAAGGTTCACGTGAATATATTACCCCGCACGGCGCCATGAGCACCCTGATGACCGATCTGCTGAGCAATGGTGTGGCAGAAGAGCTGGAGGCGTGCATCGAAGTGTACACCTCGATGTATCCCAACAGTCTCGACTACGTGCTGAAAACCGCGCCAGCAAAAGTTCATAACTACCTGTGTATCTACAGCAACAGCGCTGATGTCATAAAATGGGCAGAAGGAGAGTCCGGCTGGGAGAGCGCCATTATAGCCAGTCTGAAAAATGGCACCTTCAGAGAGCTCCTGAGAAGAATGCGTTACGCCACCCAGTCCATGACGCTAAACCCTCAGGCCATGAACGCGATAAACAGGCTGGTTGATGACGTCGGCGGGATAGATCCGGCAACGCGGGAGGCACTGAAAGAGTCTCTGGTACTGGCCCCTGAAGCCCTTTGCCTGTCTCCCCGTGAATGGTGTGTTGAGACGAACAATGTCCGTGACGCGATCCTGTATCTGTTGTTTATTGAGGCACAGAATCGCTTTGGCACTAAGACGGATAAGGCGCGTATCTGCCGTCTGCCGTTTTACGATCTCGATCGTGAGCGGGCTGGCATGCATGCTACCGGTATCATCACCTTCGGCGAGGGTACCGAGTACGCAGAAAAGTATGATTTTGGCCTGTGCATTGGCTGGCGCTATGATTCCTGGGAACAATTCTTCTATCAGGCCTGTTTCGGTGCAGTGCTGTTGCTGAATCCCAAAACCACCCCTGCCACGACGGCGCTGGAAATTGGGGTTGCCTACAAATTTGCGGAGGAAATGCTGGATAAGTATCTGCCATACGCCAGCCGCAGACGCCTGGACAGTCCTGCCGGTACAGGTAATGCGTATGACCAGGCCCTGCAGGCAGCCAGTAAACTGCCTGATGAGGTTTTGCACCAGATCCGCGCAGAGACAGGCAGCTTCGGGGAGATCCCTGACCTAGTACGTTTTGCGGGTATGGCATCGGCATGGCTTACCCCGGCAGAAGCGGAACGGCTCAGCAAGAACCTTATACCCTGAGGTCACTATCATGAATAAACAGGCCAGATTACTGGCCTGTTTATTTTGCGTATTATACCTGCCCGAGCGGCAGATACTAGATTTTAGTAATGGCTGACCTGGACACTGATTTTCCGTTACGGTCTATACCTAGCGTTGTCAGGCCGCCGGGCGGCAGGTCCCGGACGGAGGTATAGGCATATGCCAGGGCCGTTTCAAGAGCCCCTTTTTCATAAACAATATCCGCCTGGAACCAGACAATACAGGGATGCAACACCCTGAGGTAATGCGGCGTAAGATCGTGGCCGTACTTCTCTTGATAGGCGTTACAGACGTCCTCTACCAGCTCCGGCAGCCGGAGATAATCATGTAGCCCATTTTTGCTGGCGTGGAAATGTAATTCACGGACCAGATGGCCGTAAGGTCCCCAGTGCGTTTTTATCGCCGGTTCTGAGCTGAAACATCTCGTCCGGGACGCCCCCCGGAACATCCCATTCCTGCAGGTGTTGACGGACTATGTCGTTCGGGGCCTGGTCGAGCAGCATCTTCATCGCAAGAGATTCGGAATGATTCAGCGCGAGTAACCCTGACGGGAAAGTATTGCCGGCGACAGTCCGGGTTCCGTGAAACCAGAGAGCCCGGGCAAAGGGGGCCGCTTCGCCCAGTACCGCGCAGACGTACTCTCTAAGATACTGATTTGGGGCGACCATCATGGGATGATTTGTCTCGTAGATATAGTCCAGATCGAGCGACAGCAGCACTGTTTCCAGTACTGCTGTTGCACAACCTAACCCGGCAGATAACGTCAGCAATGCCTGAGACCGTGAAGAACAATCGAGAATCAACATAGTGTAATCCCTTACACATCCCCGACGGCAACAGCTGGGGCATGGCGGCGGGCCAGATTGCCGAGCAGAAGTGCCGCGTAATATTTCAGAAAGGGCAGAAGTTCCGGGGCGCTGAAAATGGCATAGGCATGCCCCTGGATCTCTCTGAAAATAATCTGGTCAACAAGACGTGCATCACTGACCGACTAGATCTGGACACAGAAATGAGCCACAGAATTTCGCATTTTATGGTTCAACTCACGCAGGTTCATTTCCGGCCCTGGCAACTGGGACTGGTGTAATCCCATCCCGGCTTTAAACTGTTGCGTTAAACGTTCAGAAGGCAAGAAAGTGAATGACTTCTCTTTCGGCAATACGATAAGACCCAGAAGGCAATTTAGCGTCAGCGTGTAGTTGTACTGCTCCCTGAACGGCTTGCCCTCGACCTCAATCATTTCGTTATACTGGTCGATAAGTGCCAGTGTTCTCTGAACAAATTCGGTCTCAAAATCTGAATAATTTCCCATTTAATCCTCCCCTCCGGTTCGAAAAACTCGCTATACCATTCGGTCAGCCAGACGGCTCAGGTACGACATTTCCGATTATCAGGGCTTTAGGATCTCTGCAAAAATGAGAAGGATAGGCGATGCTAAAGCAACGTAATCATCTGAACTGACTCCACGAACGTAGACAAATTCTGTCCTCACGACGAGGCCTGTTCAAAGGCCTCCTGACTGACGCCCCGAGGTGTCTGTTAAACCAGTGGTGATTCAGTTTTCACATATTAAGCATAAGCAAATAGAGCCTTATTTCGAATCAACTCAATGGGCTTCAGTTTTTTGAATATAACAAGAACCCTCAACGCCAGTACTTGTGTGCATACAGATTTCTTAAATGCTGGCGATATTTATCGTAAAAAGCATAAAAAACTTCCTTACAAACTTATTATTGTGAAGTTATTGATTAATATAGTGAAGTTTTGAAAAGACATTCCACATGCCAATTTTTCCTTGTCTTCAATTAAAGTAGGCCATATACATTATACCTAACCAAGCACCAACCGCCAAAAACATCAGATACAATATTACAGAAATGGAAATGAAACGTTTCATGCATATTTCGCCTATATATAAATTATTAGATATACACCCAATAACATCTGGGTCCACAACCTGTTCTAAAAAAGAGATTTAGCGATCTCAACCTGCAGCTCTTTGGAGTGCATTGCGGAAGATTCCGCACCAGTCACGCTGGCCGTCTAGCGATATTGCTTATTTGCGTAGCCAGTCAGTGTAAACATTGCAAGCACCGTAACAATTGCTTTAATTATCATTGAAATATCTTAAAAGCGCCCGCGCGGCGGCGGGCCAGTTATAGCGGCCGGTTAATCCCTGCCCCAATTAGTAAAATACTCGCCGATAGTCAGGGTTCAATGCGTGTCAGATAATCAAGACGAAGCGGTTCTGCTAGCAAATACTCGCTTTGCACAAGAAATGACTGAAAGTGAGGCAGTGATACATGGTCCTCGAGTCCTTTCTGACTTTTCCACGATTCACGGACATAAAAACAGTCAGGAGCATCACGTAGCTGAAAAAGCTGGTATTCAATGTTTTCTGCTTCCTGCCGAGTTGGCACAAGAAGAGCCTGTAAAGCATGTTTCAACGTTTCGACTTTCCCTGGGCTGGCTTTTAGCACAGCCAGGAGAGAGATAGTTTCAGATTTGATCATAGAAATACCCTTAGTGGTATGTAAAAAAAAGATATAATTTAACTATTTGTTGGTGGTTGTCACGTGAATATTGGCAGCGGTTAACTTCGGGCACCCTTGATTTTCATCAGAAGATACAGGTACCCTACCGCAATTAATCCAGAAGATAATGGATTTATTTATAGCGTATGCCAGGCGGCAGATAAAATGAGTTGTTATATACAATGTAAATATCGGCCAGAAGAAAGTGCATACCAACACCTTCATCATGTCATCTGGCTTAAAATAATAATTAGGGATTTTTTTCTTTTTTTTGAGACGAAAAAACGCATGCAGATGATAGTAAGGATAAATATAAAAATAGATATTTCAGCATACTGAACTTCCAATTCTGTTAAATGCATGTCTACATACGTGATTGTATCAAATAAAAAATCATTCACTTTGTGTATCCTTATTTTTTATTTTTTTTGAAGTTAATTATGGCCTGAGTTTACATTCAGAATCTGATGTGGGGTTTAATAAATTAAGGACACTACTTTTTTCTCAAAAATTACAAATTTTCATGAGGGAAATCACGCATTTTAACAAGCAGAGCTAATGAAATTTCTGAGGGTCCCTGCTTTTGTTAAACGGAAAAAATCCATAGTTGTTCTGCAATTTAATTTCTTTAATAGCAATCGCCTGATGTTATAGACACTTTTACTTTTTATTTCGAAATGTTGTGCAATTTCATCAAACGGTACTTCCCTGCAGAGAAAAGTGAGCAGTTGTATCTCTCTTTTTGTGAGCGGGAGACTGTTTATTTCAGTTTCAGTGTGCCTTGTTTTTTCAACCAGACTAGATGTGAATATGTCAATCCAGTTAACCAAGTCTGCTTTGATGTTTATTTTTTGAGATATGAATTCTGAACATAAGAAAGATAGATCTTGGGATTTATATATTAAAACACAATGCATTTCTTTGTTACCGTTTGACATGCTGAGTGCGTTATTATAGTTTTCCTCAGTAAAAAATAAATATTCCGGGCTGCTGGATCGCCCTGCAAAACTAGAGGCAAGATATTCAATTCCTGCTTTAAGCAAGTTATTGTTTGTCATAAAGTGCAGACGAGGTGTGGTGATTGTAATTTTTGAACCGGTCATTCAGTTTCCTTTTTATAAATACATTCATACTGAATGTGTAATTAATAAGCATCATGCATCCAGACCAGCTTTCCATGAGACAGTTCAATCATCCCGTCACTAATCAGTTTAGCCATGACTTTGTGCAAGGAACTTCTGGATACCTGATGTCTGGCCAGAATAAACGTATAAACAGAAGCTTTAGCTCTTACTACAGGATCCTGTTTCCAGAGATAGTGAAGATGTTCTCTGACAATCCCTTTAATATCTTTTTGCATCAGCCTTTTTTCCAGCTGAAAGTACATTCCCAGATGGTCACTTAATATATTAAAAGCATGAAACCACAAACCTTTACAGTTCAATAATTCAATAAATTTATTTGTATCTATAATCACCATTTCACAGACTTGATCACAGCGAAAATAGTGAGATCGTTCACTATGAAACATTTGCACCATACCAATTATGGCGGGTCCACAGATTGAGAACGTGACAATGTCATTGTTACATCTATATATGGACATAGAGCCATTTTTGAGGAAGGAAATTTTTTGTTCATTCCTGAGTTCTATCCTCTGATTCTTTTTCCGTAAGGTATAATAAGATTGGCCTGATTTTTAAATAATATCCCCTATAATATCAGCTGATTCTCTGGCGCTGTACAAACTCATAAAATTTACCTTGGCTTGAATAAAAAATTATAGCTTGCATCAGTTAAAGACTGATTTCCCACCATCATTCCCAGTTCTGATTTTATTATTCACCTATTTAGTGTTCTTTTTCAACCAGCGGAGCATACAAATGCTGTGCATTAGTACACACAACCCAGAAAAACAGAAGTAAATTACAGCTTTTTAAAAAACCTATACCTATCATTGGGATATGTTTTTTAGCGCGGCAAGATGTATGTTTGTTGTTGCTTAATTGTTTGTTTGGAGTAACCACTAATGAATTAAATGACTCTGTAAACTTTTGTAAGTGTGTATTTTTGGATATTTGGTTGTTTCTGCATGCCTGCTTTTTTGGACTGTACTGCGTAATATAGGAGGGAATTAACTTGATTCGTCTGACAACGATTATTTGCCAGACGCTCAATTATGGTGAGATGAGAATGAGTTTTCTTTCAAATAAAAAATATCAAAGACGGGATAGAGACAGCGCGTCCCCTTTTTCAGAGTCAACTTTTTATTACGCAGCGTAATATGGATGAATATTCTTATCCAGTTACTCTTCCCATTGGCGGGAGCATTTACTCCAGCTATCGTGGCCGCAGCAGGTAACCCCTCAGTTCAGACACTGGCGAAACGGACCCGGCCCTATGTTCTCGGTCACGGTGAAACCGTCAGCACGGTGGCCCTGCGTTTTAAGCTGTCCGTGTCGGACCTTAAAAAAGTTAATCAACTCCGCACTTTCAGTAAACCTTTTGAAAAGCTGGGATCCGGAGATGAAATCGACGTTCCGGTTCTGTCTGCCGTAGACGGCAACTCTGCTGCCGGTAACCTGACCGGGATCCCGGCAGCAGGTAAGGCACAGACTGAAGAAGTCTCACGCTGGCTGTCCGGCAGTGCCACCAGTCTGGCCCAGGCCACTACCGGCAGACATCATGCCCAGGTCAGCGATGCGGCCGTGTCTCAGGCCCGCTCTGCCGCAGTATCAGGGAGCGAGGCTGCGGTCAGCCAGTGGCTAAGCCAGTTCGGTACGGCCCGCATTCAGCTGGGCGTGGACGACCATTTTGCCCTGAAAGACAGCGCCCTGGATATGCTGGTTCCGCTGTATGACAACGGCAGTGACGTATTCTTTACCCAGTTCGGCGGACGCCGGCAGGATGACCGGACCACCCTTAACCTCGGCACCGGGGTGCGCCTGTTCCGGGGACACTGGATGTACGGCGTCAACACATTTCTCGATAACGACATCACCGGACACAACCGTCGCGCGGGCATTGGCGGTGAGGCCTGGACAGACTACCTTAAGCTGTCAGCTAACACCTACTTTGGCATGACCGGATGGCATCAGTCCCGTGACTTTAAGGATTACGATGAGCGTCCTGCAGACGGCTTTGACGTCGCCGCGAATGCCTGGCTGCCGGCCTATCCGCAGCTGGGCGGGATGCTGAAGTATGAACAGTATCAGGGCGACCACGTGGGGCTGATGGGTAAGGACACCCTGCAGAAGAACCCGAAGGCAGTGACGGCCGGGCTGAACTGGACACCGGTACCGCTGGTGACCCTCGGGGCAGACTACCGCAACAGCGCGGGTCATGATGAAGCGCAGATGCAGGTGCAGTTCAGCTGGAACTTTGGCCAGTCCCTTGCTGACCAGCTTTCCGCCGACAAGGTCGGGCAGAGCCGTACGCTGGCGGGCAGCCGCCTTGACCTGGTGGAGCGCAATAACAACATCGTTCTTGACTACCGCAAGCAGGAGCTTGTGAAGCTTTCCCTTCCCGCAGAGACACGCGGTCAGGCCGGAAGCCAGGTTCCGCTGAGCGTGCAGGTGACTGCAAAATATGGCGTGGACCGCATTGACTGGCAGGCGCCAGAGTTTTTCGCCGCCGGCGGTAAAATTATTTCCACCGGTCCGCAGAGTCAGCTGGTTCAGCTTCCGGCCACCCGTGCCGCCGGAAATCGTTATCCGGTGCATGCGGTTGCCCGGGACACCAGAGGTAACCTCTCCCGCACCGCCTCCGGCGAAATCGTTGTGGAAGGGACCAGCATTGATGTCCGCCGCAGTCACGTGACGCTGAGCTCTGGCTCTGTGCTTGCCGACGGGAAGTCCACCGTTCTTGTCACACTGACTGTATTCGATACGCGGGGCAATCCTGTCTCTGGCCTTGCCCCGGTCATTTTACTGCCACTGAGCTTTACGCCGCTCACCACTGCGATGCTTACCCCTCAAACCCTGGGGGGCCGGGTCTGGGATATGCTGACCGGTGCGGTAACATCTTCAGTTGCTGCAACTCCTGTCGCACTGGCAAACGGCGGCGTCACAATCGGCGGGATCAAAGAGACCGGTGTCGCCGACGTGTATACCGCCACGCTGACGGCCGGCATTCTGCCGGGCACGGCTCGCCTTACTCCCGTAGTCAGCGGAACAACGTTCACGGCGAAAGACGTACAGCTCCTTGCTGCGTCATCTCAGGCGGAGACCGGCCCGATTGTTGCACCAGGTAATTCGCTTGCTGACGGACGTCCTGTTCAAATAACCGTGCCAGTGATAGATGCGTCAGGAAAACCACTTATAAATATGCCGGTTATCGTGATTGTTGACGGCAGGGAAATCAGTGCAAGAACCGACAAAAACGGCAATATTGTGACCGACCTGCCTGGCCAGAACAAGCCGGGTCATCATGATTACGTGGTGGGCGTGAAAGGGGATACCATCCCTGAAACCGTAGACGTTAATTTTGTTGCCGCCACCCAGGCACAGTTGATTGCCAGCGTGGATACCACCAAATCGGTCTTTGCCATCAGCCCGGTCACCATTGCGGCGAACGGTACGGCCAAGGCTCACCTGAGCTTCACGGCGAAAGACGGGGCAGGGACAGCAGTGGTCGGTCTCACCGGTGTCACCTTCCCGGAAACCGGCGTCACCAGCACCACCGTCGGGGCGGTAACGGAAACCAATGGCGTGTATGAAGCCGACCTCACCGGGACGGCTGCAGGCATTGCCCACTTTACTGTCAGCATCAGCGGCAATGACAAAACACCATCCGGCACCCACGATGTGACGCTGACTGCCATCACCGCAGTCCAGGCGACCTCCACGATCACCGTGGACAACACCACCTATACCAGAGGCAGCGATATCGCCGTGACGGTGAAGCTGAAGGATGCGCAGTCCAATCCGGTAAGCGGGGAAGTGGCATCACTGACCGGCACCACGGTCACCGTACCGCACGCCACCCTGAAAACCGGCAGCAGCTGGGCGGATGCAGGTAACGGCAGCTACACCGCCACCTATACCGCAGGCGCAGCGGGCACCGGCCTGAAGGCATCGGTAACGCTGAGTGGCTGGAGCACGCCGGCGCAGTCTGCTGACTACGCCATCACCGCGGCCACCGCGGCTCAGGCCACCTCCACGATCACCGTGGACAACACCACCTATACCAGCGGCAGCGATATCGTCGTGACGGTGAACCTGAAGGATGCGCAGTCCAATCCGGTAAGCGGGGAAGTGGCATCACTGAGCGGCACCACGGTCACCGTACCGCACGCCACCCTGAAAACCGGCAGCAGCTGGACGGATGCAGGTAACGGCAGCTACACCGCCACCTATACCGCAGGCGCAGCGGGTACCGGCCTGAAGGCGTCGGTGAAACTGACCGGCTGGAATGCTCCGGCCGAGTCGGCCGCCTATGCCATCACCGCGGGTACGTTAACGCAGGCGCAGTTAGCTGCATCGGTTGTGGCCGCGCATTCATCTCTGGTCGCATCACCTACATATATTCCAGCGGATGATGTTACAGAGTCCATAGTCACTTTTACCGCTAAGGATGCGCAGAACCAGCCAGTCACCGGGATGACGGAGGCAACAGTAGACTTCGTCCCAACCACTACCTTAGCTCAGTCAAAGTACAGTATGAATGGATTCAAGGAAGGGAGTAACGGGGTATACACTATCATTGTCAAGGGAAGCATGCCGCGTGATATCACGGTGAATGTGGCAGCAATTTTTGGTCAGAAAGCAGTCAAAATAACCCTTGCAAATCCAAATCAGGTAAACATCCCTATGTCCTCAATGGTCACATCTCTCGCATCCTTACCTACCGGAATGATTATGAAAGTAGTTTTAACGTTAAAAAATGAATTCAATCTACCTGTAGCGAATAGGACATATGGACCTGGAATTGAGGTTCAATCTGGAGGGACTGTTATGGCAAATTGCCGCCCTGTTGAGGCTAAAAATGAAAGCACTCCGACATCAGGAATATTCGTCTATTACATTAGCAGTGCATGTAAGCCAGGCAGCTATCAGCTCACATGGGGAGGAATGGATCCGCTAGAACAGCGTGTGCAATTTTTTGTCCAGTAGTAATTCTAAGTAAAGAAGCAGCCATTTAGTGGGCTGCTTCTTTTTCTGAGAACCTAAAATATTTAAGGCCTGCCGTAAGCATCCGGTGAGCTCATATTTTCTTAATTATTTCAGTAGGTAATATCAGTGTCTTCTTTAACAGACAAGAGGCATTTATCGATGAAACATCGATGGTTCATTGAACAGAAAAAGCAACATGTCGCTGCCTGGCGGACCAGCGGTCTTACCCGCCAGCAGTACTGCGAGCTTAACGGCATTCCTTTACTTCCTTTCGTGAATGACGAAGAACGAATTTTTTGAGAGCTTTAAAGGACGATTTCGCGATGAATGTCTGAACGAGCACTGGTTCAGCGATATCGTTCACGCCAGAAAAAATCATTAATGACTGGCGGCAGGATTATAACGAGTGTCGTCCACATTCAGCACTGATTTATCAGACGCCATCAGAGTTTGCAGCACCGTGGCGGAATGGAGAATGTGAAAGTAAACAAACGACATTACTCACTGAGGGTAGTATCTAATACTGGAGGAAGGACAGGAAGTTCAAGTATATAGTATGAAATTCATTACAAACGTACTACATGCACTGTAACCATAAATGTGCTATTTTATATACATAATCGGTACATTTCCCATCATATTAATTCCCACACAAAAGGATGTCTTAATGATTCTTACATTCATAGAAGGAGAAAACTGTGAAGACCAGAAATGCACTGTAGAGAGTTTTGTTGAAGTATTGATTACAAGACAAAAACCTCTGTATTACATCAGTAATGATGTTGCAAAGTTTGTCCAAAACTTTCTCTTGCTTGAAGGGAATTCACCAATTTTAAGAGGGTGTTTTTTCGCATTTAATAATAAGCATACAGGACAACATTTTCTGGAATGCTCTACTGATGGCAACATAAGAAAATATTCCACACCTGTCCCGCAATGGTTTATAAAATTAAATATGAGTAGAATTGAGAAGTGGCTAATACAGGAGAATCTTGATAAACTCTTGCCCCTCGAATTCATTGATGCTATCAACAGAAAATTTACTAAAGAAACTGAGCGGAAGAGAGTTATTGAATTCATTTTTAGAACAAAACATTCAGATGATTTGCAAATAATATTAAAAGGTAATGTTAACGGAAGATCAACCTCTCTCAAAGTAAGTCATATTGACTCTTATCAGATTTTCAATCAGTTTTTCAATAACCTCGAAAGGATCATATCTGAAAATCGGTTTCCAACAATGCATGAACTGGCGGGAATAGATGCTGAAAAAAAAATAAATAATAACGTAAGGAGGAGTATACATACCTGGATGAAATGCATCTCAGGAGAATTACTACCGAATAGTAAAAGAATTCAAGCCGGAAATTCCGAGTTATACTGTATAAGAATGAAAGAAATCATAATAAGAATAAATAAGTTTGGTCTGGAGTGTTTTTTTAATCAGATGAAAAATGCCGTTGCAGTAAATGAGGGAAAAAAACTTTCTACCTTTTCGTTTGAGTACACAGGAAAAAAAACTAGACGCGTACTCCTTAAATAAAACAACGGTATTTAATTAATTTAATTTCTATTTTCTAATATAATCATCATGTGCTTGTAAATTAAAAAACTAAAAATCCGACGTTTTTTAGCCGGAACTTGCTTCATTAGTCGATTTTGTAATTTTGATAAACTGGGTGACATCCAATCTAAAATAAATGATATTCACTCGTAAAAAATGCAACAAACTGTAAACAAGGGTGACAAAATCACATTTAAATACTATTATGTATAAAACTACTATACATGAATGTGCTTTGCGAGGTTATAATGATTGATAGAATTAATGACTCTGAGTCTGTAGAGTTTGTTGGGAGTTTGATTAAGAACTCCCAACATTCGCATTTTGAACAACATAAAAAAAATCAGCGTATAGATGTTAAGAATAACAATAATATTTATTATATAGAAACAGGCAGAATCTCGTTCTATCGGGTTCAGGATAATATGCTTACGATAACAATGTCAGCTCCCTGCCTGGCAGGAGTTGCCCAAATGCTTTTCCAGTATCAGACACATTATATACGTTGCGACGAATCTTGTAGTATGTGGGTGATTAGCAATCAAGACATAAAGCAATTAATATCTCAAAATAACTTATGGATGCATATGTATAATTTGCTGGCAAAACAAGTTCAGCTGTATTTTGAACGTGAGTATATGATTTCTCAGAAGAGCACCCGTGAAATAGTTTTGCAGAATTTAGCTTACATATGGGATATGCCTGAAGAGGAAAGAGTAAGTACGTCTATATATAATTTTATTCTTTTGCGTACGCATCTTTCACGAAGTGGTATCCATAAAGTGATTTCTGAGCTAGAAAAGGAAATGGTTGTTGAAACTGTAAGGGGTAAACTTACACATTTAAAAAGATGAAGTTCATATTAGCCACTCAGAAAACTAATATTCATGACCTGCGACCCTTGATTAATTAATCACGATGGTACTATAGAGGTATTTCAGTTAAATAAAGACCAATACGTACAGCGCAGCGGTCTTTTTGATAACTTACTGAATACTCATCCCATCAGTATACGCAGATTTTCCTCCCTGAGATTCGTGAAAGAAGACAACGATCATGAAGAAGGTGCTTTTTCACAGCCTATGGGATCAGCTTTTGAGCCGCTCTGCTTTATCACCTATGACGCAATCGTGATTGAGTTAATGGCAAAGCTTGGTGAAACCAGCGACACCATGTTTAAGAGGCACGCAGACCAAGAGTGAACGCAAAGCACGTCCCATATGGGGCTTTCCATTAATGTGGTTGATATCTTAAAAGAGGCTAATCTTCAGCATGATTGGAAAGGGTAACGTGTCAACACAATTTAACATAAGATAGATTGCATGTACTAAACTTGTAACTGCAATATTCTGATGTCACTTTTAACCCATTAGTGATGTCACTTTTTCTGGCATAAAGGATCCAACCCTCAGGCCATGGAGACATCAGGATGCTTGTGACCATGTCAGATAAAGAACTCAGTCGGATAAACGTCATTCAGTCAGTTGTTGAAAAGCGTATGCGCCGTCGTGATGCTGCTCATCAGCTTGCTCTGACCGAACGCCAGACACAGCGTTTAATGAACCGCTTTCGCGAGTCTGGTGCTGCAGGTCTGGCAAACCTTCGGCGCGGATGCCCCGGTAATCACAGGCTTCCTGAGTCACTGAAGCTGCGTGTTCTTTCGTTACTTCACGATCGCTACAGCGACTTTGGACCAACACTGGCCGCAGAAAAATTGCGCGAACGTCACGACATCAAGGTGTCTGTTGAAACACTCAGAAAATGGATGACGGCTGATGGCCTCTGGGTTCCTTACTCACGTCGCAGGCCCCGGGTTCATCAGCCCAGATACAGGCGTGACTGCCTCGGAGAACTGGTTCAGATTGATGGTTCTCCGCATGACTGGTTTGAAGGTCGAGCACCGAAATGCTGCCTGCTCGTCTTTATTGATGACGCGACTGGTCGCCTGATGCACCTTCGATTTGGTGAGACTGAATCAGCCTTTGATTACATTATGGCCACCCGCGAGTATCTCGAGCAACACGGCAAGCCGCTAGCGTTCTACATCGACAAGCACGGCATTTTCAGGGTCAATAATGGTGGTTCAACCACAACCGGCGTAACCCAGTTTGGCCGTGTGCTTTCTGAACTGGGGATCGAGTTGATTTGTGCCAACAGTCCTCAAGCTAAAGGCCGTGTAGAACGAGCAAATCAGACACTTCAGGATCGGCTTATCAAGGAGATGCGTCTCGAGGGAATCAGCAGTATTGAAGCAGCTAACGCCTGGCTGGATACCTTCATCGCTGACTTCAATCGTCGCTTCGCAAGACCGGCAAAATATCCCAAAGATCTGCACCGACCTGTGGCTGAAAGCAACGAAGAGCTGGATGATATCTTTGCCTGGCAGGAACTTCGCAAGTTGTCTAAAACGCTGACATTCCGCTATGACAAAATGATATATCTTGTTGAACCTACTGATAAAACACTCGCATCGCTGGCGAGAAAATAACAGTCTACGACTATCCAGACGGCACGCTGGCATTCAAAAACGGTTACCGTTCACTCAAATATCAGGTGTTCAACAAACTGGAATGTGTCGATCAGGGGCAAATCGTTGATAACAAGCGTCTTGGGGCTGTTCTGAAGCTGGCGCAAAGCAAAATGGATGAACTTGAACGCGATGGTAAGCGTGACCGGAGCAAAAAGATGCCCAAACGACGAGCTCAGGCCAGGGTACAGGAGCAACTCAGGGCAATTAACCCGGTTTTGGCTAATCCAGAAGAATTTAGGGCTAGCCTTAAACGCTAGCCCCCTATTCTATTGGATGCTTAAACGAAGAAAAATTTCTCCATTTAATTATCCCGCTTTTTGTTCATCGGAAGGCGGAGCATCATTAGCACTACAGGCGTTTCTAAGAAGCTCTAGAACACCTTCTTCTCCAAAACTTTTATAAAGCCTTGCCATATCTTTCTGAGCACAGGATTTTTTCTGAACTCTCTGGAGTTTTTCACATTCACTCATAATTTTTTCAGGTTCTGTTTCCAGCCTCTGAATCGAGATATCAGAAATGTAAAACACAGATTGCTTAGTGGTACCACCAACATCCGCTTTGGTTTGAATAGTTTGAGTTTCGATAGGTAAATTCAACTGCTTCAAGGAGCATGCAACCGCAGATGCCCGATTAACCCAAAAATCAGCTGGGATTTCATAGCCTGTGGTGGTCACTGTATGGCCATCACATAATGCAGCGAATACGCAAAGGTTTGAGTTATTCATATGGCAAATAACTTCAATCATTGGAAGATTATCACCAAAGCGCACTGACAGTTTGTGGCGGGAAACTTCAGGAGTATAAACATCACTAACTTTATTCATATCAATGTCCTATATCATTTTTGCAAGGGTTACAGTGCATTTAGAAACTGTTCCCTACACACATTCGCTAATGATTTAGAACTCAATACCAGATGAATCATCTTCATCTGCGAATCAAAAATACCTGGCGGATAAGTAGGATTTACTACATAATGCCGCGCAACTTGACATAGCCGCAGTAATGGCGTTTATAGTTCAAGCTGTATTCAGTATTTTTAATACTGAGTTCCGGCAGCTATCAGAATCCTTAGTTTCCTAGGCCAAGATCTGATAGCTGCCCCGTTTTCCTTTGATCTCACGATCATCAGAACCCCTATTCTATCGAATAATTCATTCCCAGTCATAGTTTTCTTTGTATTCTTCCCCATACACCGTTCAAATCAAGCGCCAAGAGCGCTATTTAGCGATTATAGGTGTAACCATGATTATGTATTAGGTAATTATCCATGCCTACAAATCGCGTTTAAGCCAACTTACAGAGGCTGTATGTTAAAACAGTGTGTATTTGCACAGTCATATATAATGTCAGCAATAGGGGAGAATTATTAGGAATTAATAGGGGTTTATTGAATTGCTTCTGGAAGCTTGGTGAAATTCAAATTGGTGGAATTAGGTGACATTTTAAGCTTGCAATAACAAAACTTGTAGAGGCTCAATGCTAATGTTAAATCTTAACATTCTCCGGACCACAAACGCTTGGGACATGAACTCCACATGGCTAAATTTATTCAGTATAAAAAGCATAATTCTCGTCCGAGATCAATACCATTAGTAGATGGTCCTGATTTCACCAGAAATCATAATCGCAATAGGAATAAATCTCAACGCTCTCTGAGCGAAGAGGATTTTCTTGATGTAATCATAAAATTTCAGGTGTTTGCATTAAAGTCTAAGGGATATAACGATTCTCGTCATACTATCTTTTGCCATTATTATTAATTATTAATGATTCTTTTAGCAGTTCAATCAGGCTGCTTTGTTCTGACTCAGTCATTTTAGAAATGAGCAACGCAAGCTCCGCTGTCTTCTGATCATCACAAAAGAAATAGTTCAGAGGGACATTCAGTTCATCGGCCATTCGCCGAAGTGTATCAATATCCGGAACGTGGCGGCCCTTCTCATAGTGGTTCATACGACTGCTGGCCGATGCAGGATCAAAGCCAACAAGTATGCCCAGTGTACGCTGGGACAGTCCAACCCTACTCCTGGCTTCTTTAAGTCGTTCTGGTATGGGATTTTTTGTTGACACTTGTTCATCTTCGTCAATCCTTGGTGCTTAGATTGTCTAAGTATCGGCTATTGTTGTATACTTAGCAATCCTAAGCCCACTCACAACTTTCAGTTATTATGAATAATCGAGTTATTAACGCTGAATCGTACATATTTTCTGCTATTAACTTTGTCGAAAAGGACTATTTTACTATTAATGATTTAGCACACATACTTATTGAACAATTATCACTACAGAAAACCTTTTTTAAGACGAAGGCTTTCGCTTACAATCAAATACAATCCCTTGTTAGGAAAGGTTTGTTAAATAAAGTCAGGAAAAAAGGAATTTATCAATATTTGTATTCTAAAACTTCAAATTTTTATTTTGCAATTGAAAACATAGATTTGATCGATGTAGGTACAAATAATCCCCACCTCCTAATAATAAATAAAAATCAAGAAAGTGATATAAAAGGGACATTGGTAGATCTTATTGATAAATACAGCAGTGAGCTTGAGAGGATTTCAGGTACATTGGAAATTTACCAGGAGTTAATGATGGTCATGCCGAATATGAAAAAAGAATTTAAGCAACTTTCTGTCGAACAACAAAGAAGATATATAAGAACAAATGAAAAAATAAATACATTAATGAAAATTGTTGGAAAGCCATATAGCATGATGTAATGAGCATGCATAAGTAACTGAATGTTGATGCTTTCAATCAAACAGAGAGAGTGAAGATGGACTTCACTCTCTCTACCTAAATTGGCTAGTTTCGTTAAAAAGACTTGGCCATTGCTTATCACTGTATGCTAGACACTTATGAATATAGACAAAATGCATCTTATATGCAACCTTCTTAGTGGGTTCTTTAGCCCCTTTTACAGATCAGAAGTTGATAGTGAAAGTTAATACAGCCTTTGAGTTGTAAATATGATTTACAGTCCACAGGCTGTTAAAAAACACTAAAATACATATTTTGTATTTTTTCATATGAAATATTTATTCAGATTTGATTGGGGTGCTACTAATGAATACTATTTTTCCGGTAAAGATACCAAGCCATTTACGCCCGATTTTGGTTGGTTTCCGCAAGGCAAAGGGATTAACTCAAAGAGAAGTCTCAGAGAGATTAGGCGTAAGTCAGCAGACTTATGCTCGACTTGAGGCAAATCCAACTTCTGCGAGCATTGAGCGCCTTTTTAAAGTGTTCACGATCTTAGGAGTTGAATTATTACTAAGTGCATGCCTTAACACAACTGGCGTAACGTCTTCTGTTACGACAGAAAAAGATGCCAGCCTTCCCGCAAGACATGAAAAATGGTAAAAAATCATATTTGTATTTAAATGTACTCACATCCACTTGATAAAATACTTTGACCATTCATCGGTATAATTTCTTATAACTTTGTGCTGATTGAATGGCATAAATCGGGCCGTTACAGAGGATAATCAGGAAGAATATTTAACAGAGTATGACCTGCCCCTTAGCTTTTTCGCCACTGGTTCGGAGCATACCACCTGTAGCGCTGCTTGGCCTCAGTCCTAAAGCGTTTAGTAGTTATGTGTATAACGTCCGCATCTGGCACCGAGCAGACAAATTAACAGGCTACAGGTCAGGGAACTAATGTTGACCGCCCTGTTCACGTGGTCAAATTCAGCGAGCTACTTCAAACACCGCTTCACTCATTTATTCGCTTCGTAAAATGCGTCAAGCAGTCTACGCAAGTCAATTTCCTTGCTTGTTGTATTCAGAAAGGCATCCAATTTATCGACCTGCTGCGATCTGACCATTTCCAGCTCTTCTCGAAGCGCCAAGTTTTTTGCTTCCAGTTCACCTATTTTCCTCTGAAGGATGGAGCGCGCCGCTGTTTTGTATTTCGGAGCGGTATCGTTGTGCATTCTGTGCTGAATGTGCTTGGCTTCACTAAAAGCCTCGGCAATGAGCTTTCGCCCGTGCCATTTCTTCTGGCTGAGCATCTGCCGGTTGAACGCATGACCATACTTTTTCTTCGAGTGGGTCATGACATTTTCCCATGTGACCGGTATCTGGGAATCTGGGAATAGTGAGACCATTCTGGCAATCTTCCGTGCCAGCTCCTCAGTCAGGATCTCTTTACGTCCCAGCTTGCGGGCAGATTCACTCATAATCGGTGTCCTCGCTGCCATCATGTTCGTTGTTATCATCATCGGGAGCGATCAGGTGCTGCTGAACCTTCAGGCAACGTGTTGTCGGCGCAAACTGTGGATACTTTTCGATCATGGCTAGTCGTTCCAATTCAATCTGTTCGTGCCCCCCGTGGGCATCCAGCGCCCGCTCCACTCCGGGAGCGGCATGATGCGTTGGGTTGTGGTACTTCATCAAAGCACCATTCATGTACATCGGGTTATCCAACTTCTCTACATAGCCTGCTGCTATAAATGCTTCGTGAAGCATGTTTTTGAGAACAGTGTCCTTTACAAGATGCTTGATCTCATGAAAGCGTGCGATCAGTTCATCCGTCATTTCCGTAGGGTTCAGACCACGTTCGACCAGATGAGAAACATGCTGAGCCAGAGTGTTCTGGTCATCTGCAATTTCGCGGTTATAAATGATTATGGTCTGTTCCACGATATTCAGAATGGCAGAGTGCAACTCGATTGAACGAACCCTCGTCCGGTCATTGGTGGGGGGGTGGCCTTTGACGAGATGATTGTTGTTGCAGGGTAGGCATGAGGTATAGGCGCGGCACGGCTTCTCATGGTGCTGATGTGAACAAAATCCGTACCAGGTAGGATAAATTATTATAATCTGTTCACCCGTCCTTGCTATGGGCCGATCTTCGATAACAGCCGATATGGCGTCTAGGGTAGTCCCGCTAATCCCAGCGTCGTGAACGGTAACAATATCGATTCTGGGTCCATACTTGTCTTCCAACTTACGGCATGATGTTAGCCCTTTTGAGAGTTCCGTCAGCTCATGGGGGACAGGTAGGGCACCCGCAGCTGCATTCGTTTCCGCTGAGCGGAAGTCATAATGCCAGAGTTGTGCAATGCTAAGCCGGTTTGCCCACTTATTGATTAGTACGTTGGAGAGCTTTTCGCCGTAGGTTAGAGCCATGGTTGTCAACCAGCGGCGCGGGTCATGTGTATTGATCTCCGCTATTTGTGTGACCCCATCGATGGGCATTGTGATCCTAAGTTTTTCGAAGAGGGTGGGCTGCTTCACGTACTGTCGTTCTGCTGTTGTTTGCTTCAATCGGCGCTTGAGAAAGTCGTATTTGATCGCACCAGGCATATAATGAGATGCATCATGATCAAACAGGAACAGCATTTTCGCCAGATCGCCTGTGTAGTGGTTTACGGCCGTTACGATGCGGCAATTTTCCAGCGCTGTGTGGACTTTGTTTAGCAAAATCGGCTCAATATCGTCCCAGCGGACGGCGTCGACTACTGACATTGTGGCTGACGTTCCGCATTTTGTTATGGGATCCGGATTCGGTACTTTGAAGCGCCTAATATTAGACCTTGTCATCAAATGCTTAGCCATATGCTGTGATGAATTGCCATCCTGAACTGATAAACCCATGATGTATGAGAGCGAACGTGCCGTAAGATTCGTATAGCGCAGATGTTCTAGTTCGGGAGGCAGATAGAGTTGGTTGGGGTGGTGCTGGTACCACTCGACGAGCATACGAGAGCGCTTACCATGATCAAGAATAACCTTCAGGCAATAGTGGAAAAGTTCGATCATAAAGTTAAGCACTGGTTTGGCACTCCATTGTGCCCCCTTGCTTCCCTTCATTGTGATGAGCAGCATTTGGTGTGCCGCATGTACTGTATCGGCTTCTTTATTTGCTACACGTTGTGCGTAATCGTCGACGCTCACATAATCGTCAACGCTCAGGCAAAGTATTTCATTTATGCGGGACGGGGCACAAAGCCCCAGTCCCATCGTTGCGATGGCGACCCGATCGCCCGAGGATAGACGCGGGTCATTTGCAAACAATGCGTTGAAAGCCTCATTGAGTGCCTCGATCATCCTGTCGAGTGCTGCGGTCTTGGCCTGTCGTGATTGCGTCACATAGTATTTTCGTAACGAGTTCAGCTCTTGTCGGGTTTCCGACTTCATCCGATATCGCAAGCGGGGTATGACGCCTTTAGTCGCGATCGTGTCCAGAATTTTGTCGAGTTGGCTAAGTGATACCAATGTTCTTTGGGCTGTGCTCGGTTTCTTTCGGGCTCTATGGAGTGCGGTTGTTTCGATGGAGTGCAGGTCTGCATAATCGAGGTCAAACATGCTGTCTGAAGGGGCTAACTGAATCACGCGTAACCGGCGAACGTAATCTCTTATATCCTTGATATTCTCTCCAAGTACGGTTTCTGCAACAAGACAACGCAAAACCTTTGAATAACTTGGGTGTTTGTCGGCGAAAGCTCGCAGGGCGGGAATAAAAGAAAAATCGCGCGAGTTCGTGGCGATGACTCCTTTCAGGAGCCAGTGGTCAGCATCAAACGCAATTGTAGGGTACCGCTGCGCCATACGCTTCCTGCAATCGGCCTGCCATTTCTTTAGCGCCAGTTCATACTTGAAACGGTTAAGATCAACGTGATTGTTCATGGAGAAGTTTTCTGTATGGCTAAAATATTTTGATACTGGTTGGCTGCCGCCACGACCAGCATGATGTAGCGTCGGGCCTCCTTAAACTGCCTGGCAAGTTCGCGAAAAGGCAGGTTACCGCTTTCATATTTGATAATTTCGGACTCTACAAGACGCAGGTTGATACTATGGTCGGCATCGAAGCAGGGCGTGAAACGGATACAGGAGTAACATGCAAGGGGAGCGTACTGGCAAGCGATGGTTTTGCCACATTCGCCTGTGAGTTCATGGTGCCCAGTCGCAAGTTCGGTACTGTTAATAGCCTTCTCCGGGGGCAATGGATCGTGTTTCGAGCGAAATTTTGGGAAGTGAGTGGCAAAGGCTGGTTCCATTGCCTCGCTCAACGCGTCGATCAGACCCTGAAATGCTACATCAACGTATTTCTGACAGGTAGCCTGGGAAGCATGCTTTAGTACCGCTGCGATGGTTGTAGCAGAGCAACCGGCCACTGCGAGCTGAGTTCCGACCGTATGCCGCAAGCCATTAAAATCGAAGTTTATCGATTCCTGTAATTTCCGGATTGGGTCCAAGTAGCCACGCCTGAAATTAGTGTAGTTTGTTTCCCCGAAGTGTGCTCGGGCATGGTTTGCGACCCAGTGGCCATCTGGTCTTATCCCTCGTGCCGGGAATAGTGCTAATTTGCCTATATTATCGTTGGCGACATTTTGCCCCCAAGTCTTGATGACATGAATGCGTTGCGCTTCGAGTAGTTCGCCTACGATGCTATCGAGTTGGTAGGGAATTTTTTTGAGGGCTCTGGCGCTGATACCGGTTTTCTTGGGTATGACCAACAAGACGTAAGTCTTAATCTGCGTTTCGGGGTCAACGATGATTTGGAGATCGGCCAGCGTCAAACTTTGATAACTGGATGGCCTGCAATATGCATGGAAGGCTAAGTGCAGGAAGGCGAAATGCCCTATATCGATGATGCCGCTCTCGTAGGCATCTTCGCTTCGCCGCAAAATTTCCACTTGAGCGTTGCGCGAGAGTGCTTTAGCAAGGATCGCATCGATTTTAACCCCCTGGTAGCCTTTGTCGGGTTTCCTAACTGGGAAATCACTGGGAACGAGGTCATGGGCAAACAGCGGTGATTCACGATTTTCAGTAAACAATTGCTTGAAAAATATGAGATAACAAATTGGAATATCCTGAATTATCGTGCGCAGAATGTGCAAAAATGCGTGGTCAATTTGCTTGATTCGGGAATTGCCAACTCGTTTTAAATGGACTTTTCGTAGCAGTATTCGAATTTGACCCACCTGATTTTTTATCGTCAAGAGTCCAACTCGCTTTCGACGCGCGATCATTGTGTCCTTTAACGTTAGGAGGAACTCGTCTTCGTAACTCTCGTTCAGTTCATTCAGATCGAATGATTCAGTCACTATTCGCGGATCATTCTTTGGACCAGTGGTCTCAATCATTGTCCATGTAAGAGGAACTGCATCATCCCATTCCACAATCGTATTACCAACTACTTGATGCATCATGTCCATGGTCTAGCCCTTTCTTTTTTGCGCATCGGCTACCAATTGACTGTAAAATTCTTTGAGTTCCATGTTGGCTTGCTCACTCAAAGCGCGAGCGGCATAGCGTTGAGGTTGGGTGCTATGTAGCGTCCATCCAAACCGGCTTTTCATCTTATCCAGCGCGTCAACGTCGGTGCCTTTCAGTTCAATAAAGAGATTAGCAGCGGAATGGCGTAAGACATAAGCGTAAAAATTGTACTGCTTTTTATGGTGGAAATAGGGGTCATTACCAACATCCAGCATTCCTAGCTGAGTTAGCCGCTTGCCGACTCGATTGAACATGGCTGTCAGTGTTGAGCGGTGCTTTATTGGCTCCCCCTTTTCATTCAGGAAGAGAAAATTGAGGCTCCGGTTCTTCAAATGTTTCGCAAGGACCGGGGCGCGTTCTTTAACGAGGTAGTCGTTGATGGCTGTGACGGTAAACGGCCATAGCGTGATCATCGTCTCGGAGGCATATGGGACCTTTCTACTACCAGCCCCTTTAAGAACCGGCATGCCCGTTGTCATCCGGCCAGTTCGTTGCTTTGCATTATCCTTGAGGATCAGGTGGCCACTGATAGGACGGAAGTCTTCACGGGTGAGGTTGCCAAGAGCGCCGGGCCGCAAGCCCTCACATGCAAGTAGAAACATGGCTCTGTCCCGGAGGAGGGTGGCTGATGGTTTCCCTCCTTTAGTCAGAAAAAATTTTTCCGGCTCTAAGACTATGGCATGAATAATTTGCAGAAAGCGATGGGAGGGGAGGCTCTGAATTGTCAGGTAATGGTTCTGCTTAGTACCAGAAACCTCACGCTTCAACCTTTCCTGCGTCTGGTCATACGCGGCGATCAACTCACTACGTAAAGTATCCGACTGGATGTGCGGATCCAAAAATACTTCCCGATAAAACTTTAGGTAACTGGCGATATGATTGAGGCGCTTTGCAGCGGTGTTTGCCTCAAGAGCCCCGAGCGAGTTTTCAGGTGGTGAGCCTGCTTTGGCGCTGGTTATCAACACTAAGCCCGCATTGGAAAGTCGTTCAATCTCCCCAAGCGGTCGGTAGCAAAGCCCTGAGAGACGCTTAATCTCGTCGTAAGTCAGACAACGTTTTTCGAGCATGCGGATGGCCAACTCAATCCTGTGGGCCACAAAAAAGCGTTGCAGAATGCGTAAAGATTGGCTCACCAGTTCCTGAGTATTTGGATTGTCGAATTCGTCGGTGAGATACTTGCTGAACGGGTAATGAATCGTTCCGTCGTCGTGCAGCAGAAGGTAACTCCTTTTGGCACTAAATTGACGCATATAAATTACCATTCATATCTAATATGAAACCAAATTATAGCCCTAACAAAAAAAGACAAACGATTTTACGCTTCTCTTTTCTGAATGCCTTTAATATTAGGGGGCCTGTATTTTGTTACGTAGGGCATAGAATTTCACCATCCAAAACGTCCGCATGCTGTTTATTGCCTCCACGCTGATGTGGACCTGCAACACCATGTACATCATCGATATGCCGCTGTGGATCAGCAGCGATCTGGGCCTGCCGGACAAGCTCGCGGGGATCTTGATGGGAACTGCCGCCGGGCTGGAAATTCCGGCAATGATTCTGGCGGGTTACTACGTTAAGCGCTTTGGAAAGCGCAGGATGATGATTGTCGCCGTGGCGGCCGGGGTGCTGTTTTACGCGGGGCTGATCCTTTTCCATTCGCGGGAAGCGTTGCTGGTGCTGCAGCTGTTTAACGCCGTGTTTATTGGGATTGTTGCCGGGATCGGCATGCTCTGGTTTCAGGATCTCATGCCCGGTCGTGCCGGCTCGGCGACCACGCTTTTTACCAACAGTATTTCAACCGGGGTAATTCTGGCGGGCGTGATTCAGGGGGCGCTGGCGCAAAGCTACGGGCATGCGTCTGTCTACTGGATGATTGCGGCGCTATCCGTCGTGACGCTTCTGCTGACCTACCGCGTAAAAGACGTGTGATCGGATGAGCGAAACGGAGCCCGGGAACGCCGGGCTCTGTGAACCGTTTTATTCTGAATACTGATATTTACGCTGCGCGCGTAGCGTCAGGTACATATGAACGAGGCCCATGAAGCCGTGTGCCCAGAAATATGTCTCAATAAAGACCGTCAGGAATTTATGCAAATCCAAGACGGATTCCGTGACGGACGAAACCGGCCCGAGCGTGGCGTTCAGCACGAACCAGGCTGCGCCGCAGAGTGCAACGCCCAGCAGCGCCAGCACGCCCAGACCTTGCACCGTTGCTGCCATACCGCCGGCATGCGCGTCAGGAAGCTGACGCTGCGCGAGGGTGCGAATATCGTCAACAATTCCGCGAAAATCCAGCGCCAGCCAGGCGAAGTAATACTTAAATCCGCGCTGGGTTAACATCCATGCCATCATGGCAATGCCACAAAAAATTAAACCAAACCCGGAGATAACATGGATCCAGGTGACAATTCCGTTCAGCCCGGATTCGTGGAGGGCTTCACTTTCGGTGAAATTAGAATTGATAATCTGGGCGAGGACCAGTACGGCCACAAGAATGTGCAGTATGCGAAGAAAAGGTGTTTCTTTATGGGGAAGCGTATCGCGTAATGTTGGTTTCATCGCTTTTTACCTCAATAATGAGAGAGCTGATGCGATGCAGTGTGACGCAGATTAATTAACGAAACCTTAACGGTCGCTTGCGTCACACTGTATTTATGCGTTCCGGTTAGTGGGCAGGATCAATATGCGTCATCACGTTCAGCACATTGAATTTTTGCATCACGTTATTTCTGGCATTCACGGCAATCTGATGTCCTTCTTTTACGCTTAATTCGCCGTTCACTTCCAGATGGACATCGACAAGGGCTAAATCGCCCATCTTGCGGGTTTTTAAATCATGGAGTCCGGTGACGCCCTCGGTTGCGAGAAGACACGTTTTGATGTCGTGCTCCAGCTCGGGCTCAAGCGAACGGTCCATCAGATCGTGCAGGGCATCGGCAGAGAATGTGTAACCCATATGGGCGATGAACACTCCGACAATCAGGGCCGCAATGAGGTCCATCGCGTGAAAACCCACTAAATTCCCGGCAATGCCGATGGCGACAACCACTGACGAGGCTGCGTCAGAGCGGGCATGCCAGGCATTGGCTATCAGCAGCGAGGACTGAATACGTTTTCCCGTGGCAAACATGTATCTGAACAGGCTTTCCTTTACCACCAGCGCCAGAATCGCCACCCACAGCGCGGCCCCTTTCACCAGCTGATGCGTCTCGGGGTGAAGCAGTTTATTGCCTGCGGACCAGAGCATCCCGACCCCCACAAGCAGCAGAATAGCGCCAATAATGAGCTTTGCACCGTTTTCGAAACGCAGATGACCGTAATGATGATCGATATCAGAAGCTTTCTGACTCTTTTTATTCGCAATCAAAACGACAAAGTCGGAGAATAAATCGGAAAGAGAATGAATCCCATCAGCAATTAAACCCTGTGAGCCGGAAAATATTCCTGCAACTATCTGAAAGGCGGTGAGTAAACTATTTATTATTACGCTCACTAATGTGCATTTATGTATTTCCCGAGAACGGATATGAGACTCATTGCCATTTTTCTTTTCCATGATTATTTCCGCTGCCAGCTGATTGAGCGGTTATTCTGCGCAGGAAACATTAAATTGACATTAAATATAACGTCATTATTGGCTGGGTTTGGGAAGTATTTACAGAAGGAGGCGGGTATCGGGATAAAACGCGGCCTGCAGAATGGACTGCAGGCCGGAGGGTTATTTCATAAATGCAGGTTGTTTGTTTTCGTAAGCGGCAATCGCCGCGTCGTGCTGGAGAGTTAAACCAATGCTGTCCAGACCGTTAAGCATGCAGTGACGGCGGAACGCATCAATGCTGAAGCTGTAGGTCTTATCCCCGGCTTTCACCACTTCTGCTTCCAGATCCACTTCAAACGAAATGCCCGGATTCGCCTTAACCAGCGCGAACAACTCATCGACCTGTTCATCGCTCAGCGTGACGGGCAGCAGCTGGTTGTTGAAGCTGTTACCGTAAAAAATATCCGCGAAGCTTGGGGCAATGACCACTTTAAAACCGTAGTCGGTGAGCGCCCACGGCGCGTGCTCACGGGATGAGCCGCAGCCAAAGTTTTCACGTGCCAGCAAAATGGAGGCGCCTTTATATTCCGGGAAGTTCAGAACGAATTCCGGATTAGGCACTTCGCCCTTATCGTCCAGGAAACGCCAGTCGTTAAACAGATGTGCGCCGAAACCGGTACGCGTCACTTTCTGCAGAAACTGTTTTGGAATAATAGCGTCAGTATCGACGTTAGCGGCGTCCAGCGGGACAACCCGGCCCGTATGTTGGGTAAATTTCTCTGCCATGATTGTCTCCTTATTTCAGGCTGCGAATATCGGCGAAATGGCCGGTGACTGCCGCAGCGGCGGCCATTGCCGGGCTGACCAGATGGGTGCGCCCACCGCGGCCCTGACGGCCTTCAAAGTTACGGTTGCTGGTGGAGGCGCAGCGCTCGCCCGGATTCAGGCGATCGTTGTTCATGGCCAGACACATGGAGCAGCCGGGCAGACGCCACTCGAAGCCCGCTTCGATAAAGATCTTATCCAGACCTTCGGCTTCCGCCTGGGCTTTCACCGGGCCGGAGCCAGGTACCACCAGCGCCTGAACGCCTGGCGCCACTTTGCGGCCTTTGGCAATCTCGGCTGCGGCACGCAAATCTTCGATACGGGAGTTGGTGCAGGAACCGATAAAGACTTTATCAATGGCGACATCGGTCAACGGCACGCCGGGCTTCAGCCCCATGTAGGCCAGCGCTTTTTCCGCACTGGCGCGCTCGACCGGATCGGTAAAGGATGCCGGGTCAGGGATATTGTCGTTAACGGAAATCACCTGGCCCGGATTGGTGCCCCAGGTCACCTGAGGCGCAATCTCTTCTGCCTGAAGAGTGACGACGGTGTCAAAGGCTGCGCCATCGTCGGTTTTCAGGGTTTTCCAGTACGCTACCGCGTCGTCAAAATTCTGACCTTTCGGCGCGTGCAGACGACCCTTCACGTAGTTGAAGGTGGTTTCGTCCGGCGCGACCAGACCGGCTTTTGCGCCCATCTCAATCGCCATATTGCACAGGGTCATGCGCCCCTCCATGCTCAGCGCCTGGATGGCTTCCCCGCAGAACTCAACAACGTGACCGGTGCCGCCTGCGCTGCCTGTTTTACCGATGATGGCCAGCACGATGTCTTTTGCGGTAATACCCGGTGCGGCTTTACCCTTCACTTCAATCTTCATGGTTTTGGCGCGGCCCTGTTTCAGGGTCTGCGTTGCCAGCACATGTTCCACCTCGGAAGTGCCAATCCCGAACGCCAGAGCGCCAAACGCGCCGTGGGTCGCGGTATGGGAGTCACCGCAGACGATGGTCATGCCCGGCAGGGTGATCCCTTGCTCTGGCCCCATCACGTGGACGATACCCTGATACGGATGGTTCAGGTCGTACAGCTCAACGCCAAATTCATTGCAGTTCTTAATCAGCTCCTGCATCTGGATACGCGCCATCTCACCCGAGGCATTGATGTCTTTGGTCTGGGTGGAAACGTTGTGATCCATCGTCGCGAAGGTTTTACCCGGCTGACGTACCGGACGCTTGTGCGCGCGCAGGCCGTCAAATGCCTGAGGAGAGGTCACTTCGTGCACCAGATGACGGTCAATGTACAGCAGCGGGGTTTCGTTTGGTGCCTCGTAAACAACGTGCGCATCAAACAACTTTTCATATAACGTCTTAGCCATGATTACACCCCTTCAGCGACATAGCGGGCAATGATGTCGCCCATTTCATCGGTACTGACTGCCGCCGTGCCGCGTGCTAAATCGCCGGTACGGACGCCTTCTTCTAACGCCCGGTTAATGGCGTTTTCAATTGCGGTTGCCGCCTCGCCTGCATCCAGGCTGTAGCGCAGCAGCAGGGCCAGGGAGAGGATCTGCGCAATCGGGTTGGCAATATTTTTGCCGGCAATATCCGGCGCGGAGCCGCCCGCAGGCTCGTACAGGCCAAAGCCTTCTTCATTCAGGCTTGCGGAGGGCAGCATGCCCATCGAGCCGGTGATCATTGCGCACTCGTCAGAGAGGATATCGCCGAACAGGTTGGAGCACAGCAGCACGTCAAACTGGGACGGATCTTTAATCAGCTGCATGGTCGCGTTGTCGATGTACATGTGCGACAGCGCGACGTCCGGGTACTGCTTAGCAACTTCACTGACGATCTCGCGCCACAAAATGGAAGACTGAAGCACGTTCGCTTTATCAATGGAGGTCACTTTAAGGCGGCGTTTGCGCGCCGACTCGAACGCGATGTGGGCGATACGCTCGATTTCGAAACGGTGATACACCTCGGTGTCGAACGCTTTCTCGTGTTGTCCGCTGCCTTCGCGTCCTTTTGGCTGACCGAAATAGATCCCGCCGGTCAGTTCACGCACGCACAGAATGTCGAAACCGTTGGCGGCGATATCCGCGCGCAGCGGGCAGAACTCTTCCAGACCCTGATACAGCTTCGCCGGACGCAGGTTGCTGAACAGTTTGAAATGTTTACGCAGCGGCAGCAACGCGCCGCGTTCTGGCTGCTCTGCCGGCGGCAGGTGTTCCCATTTCGGGCCACCGACGGAACCAAACAGCACGGCATCAGCATTTTCGCAGCCTTCCACGGTCGCTTTTGGCAGCGGCGTACCGTGGTTATCAATCGCAATACCGCCCACGTCGTAGTGGCTGGTGGTGATTTTCATCGCAAAACGCGCGCGAACGGCTTCCAGTACTTTCAGCGCCTGTGCCATCACTTCCGGACCAATACCGTCGCCCGGCAACACAGCAATATGGTAATTCTTCGACATTACACGGTTTCCTTGTTGTTCTCTTTATTCTGAGCTTTGCGTTGCAACTCTTTTTCGACTTCGGCGGCGCGCCAGATGTTGTTCAGAACATGCACCATCGCTTTCGCGGAGGATTCAACGATATCGGTCGCCAGGCCCACGCCGTGGAAGCG
>Ga0308166_1000997_pt1 | contig 32820 bp, 26 predicted proteins | sample PhyCR2_2_FD_202137 | JGI IMG/M metagenome (GOLD analysis project Ga0308166, IMG submission 202137) | Phyllosphere microbial communities from UC Gill Tract Community Farm, Albany, California, United States - DLSLCC.R2 | ecosystem: Host-associated > Plants > Phyllosphere > Unclassified | place... | reverse complement strand
AAGAACGGCGCCGCGTTGCTTTTGCGGCTGGCGTTGGAGTGGTGGATGCATGTCAGAACACCGTCATCGAATACAGGTCGGGCCCGATGGTGGGCAGGCTCAGGGAGTCCATCGCGAACGAAGTCATGAACATGTCGAATTCGTAGAAGGTTTCGACCACGTAGACCACTTCGCCGTCGCCCAGCTTGCCGTCCATGACGGCCGAGGCGGGGCGGTTCTTGCTGTTGATGCCGCTGCACAGGCCGGCGCTCCAGGCCGGGCAGGCAAAGATCCGGCTGGCCGGGGCGTAGCCGTTGGCACGGTAGCCGAGATTGCGCGCGGCGTCGTCCCAGCGGTACTGGTCGACCACCACGCTGCGCGAGACGCCGCCGCTGGTCACGCCCATCACGCGCGTGATGTACACCATGCCCCGCTGCTGCACGTTCAGCGGCGGCGCGCTGGCCATGAGTGCGTAGATGATGTCCTGGCTGCCGGTCTCGAGCTGGGTGCCGCCGCGCGCCACCAGGTTCGCGCCTTCGCGCCCGATGTTGACGATGATGATGTTGGCCTGCAACGCGCGGGCGGCATCGATCATGCCGAACAGGAGCAGCATCAAGAGCGGCAGCACCAGGGCGAATTCGACGGCGGCCAGGCCGCGCTGGCGGGGCACAGAAAGGCGGCGTATCACGGGAAATACTCGTTGCGCATGGTGGCGGCCACCGCGAAATGGTATTTGCCGCCGCTGAACAGGCTCGACAGCAGCGGCGTGGTCACGACCCAGTCGCAATCGAGCTGCAGCACGATGAGGCTGCCCGGCGCGCCGAACATGCCGCTGGTGTACGCGGTGCTGGCGTAGGACTTGCCGTTCACAGAGATAACAGGCGCCAGCCTGTCGTACATGCCCAGCGAATTGTCCTTGATGCTGGCGATGACGGCCGCGTAGCGCTGCTGGCTGCCGGTGTTCGGGTCGAGGTTGCGCTGGCCGGTAATGGCATAGCGCGCGCCTTCGCGCACCGCGTACTGCATTGTCAGCGTAGCGAAGAACATCATGCTGAATTCGACCAGGGCCAGCAGGATCAGCAGGAACACGGGCGCCACGATCGCCATTTCGACGACTGTGGCGCCAGATTGACGGCGTGGAACCGATAATTTCATTTTTGACACGACTTCATTAGGCTTTTGGTTGAGCATGCGCTAAGCTTTCGGATTCTACAGGGCAAGAATTGCTTGCCGTACACTTTTCCTCGCAATTTTTGCCGCTGTCGGTACAGAACAACATGAGTTGGTTGCAAAACATCGTTTCCCCGGCCGACTGGGCGCCGGGACGTTCGCCGTCTCACGCGGCGTCCCTTCAGCGCCCGGTCTCGCCCGACGCCGAAGCCTGGATGGTGTTCGGCATGCGCCTGCTGCTGGCGCTATCGGCGCTGCTGACGCTGCACATCGGCGCCGACAGCGTCAACCTGACCGGCCGCTGGTCGTGGCTGATCTTCGTGGCCTATGTCCTGCACAGCCTGACCCTGCTGGTGGTGGCGCGCTCGCGCGCCGGCTTCTGGCATGGCCCGGTGATCTACTGGGTCGACATCGGCTGGTACGGGATGATGGTGTACGCCAGCGGCGGCGCGCCCAGTCCCTTCTTTTCGTTCTTCTTCTTCGCCATCCTGGCGGCGTCGTTCCGCCACGGCTTCGACGCCGGCGCGCGCCTGACCCTGGGCGCCGCCGCCCTGGTCCTGGGCACGGTGCTGGCCACGCAGGGCGTGCGCACGCTGCACCTGCTGCTGCTGCGCACCACCTTCCTGCTGGCGCTCGGCTACATGATCGCGTTCTGGGGCGGGCTGGCGGTCGACCAGCGGCGCCGCCTGGCCCTGCTGCGCGACGTCAGCCGCCTGTCGAATCCGCGCTTCGGCGTCCAGCACACGCTCGATTCGCTGATGGCGAAGATCCTGCGCTTCTACGGCGGCGGCACCTGCGTGCTGCTGATGCAGGACCCGAAAGGCGGCTGGACCCTGCATACCGTGCACCACCCGCGCAGCGACCGCGCCCTCAGCCGCATGCACACCGACGAGGCGGCGGTGCAGCCGCTGCTGGCGCTGGGCGACGGCGCCACCATCCTGTACCGCGGCAGCGGGCGCCGCTGGCTGCCCGGCGCCGCCTGCGCCGAACGGGTCGGACCGGAATCGGCGTGGGAGGCCATCGATCCATCGGCCTGCAGCCAGGTCGCCGACCTGCTCGATACCGACACCTTCATCAGCGCCACCCTGCCGCTGCGCAAGGGCAGCGGGCGCATCTTCGTAACCTCGGCGCCGGGCTTGCGGCGCGGCGACGCGACCTTCCTGAACCACATCGCGCAGCAGGCCTTCCCGGTCATCGAGACCATCGACCTGCTCGACCGGCTGGCCTCCGAAGCCGCCTTCCGCGAGCGCCAGACGATCGCACGCGACCTGCACGACAGCACCATCCAGCCCTACATCGGCCTGCGCCACGCGGTGGCGGCGATCCGCCAGCAGGCCGGCGACGACAGCAGCGTCGCGCCCGACCTGGAGCGCCTGATGGAAATGTGCAGCGGCGTCATCGGCGACATGCGCGAATTCGCCCAGCGCTTCCGCAACGGCCGCCAGGAAGAACCGGAACTGCAGATCGCGCTGCGGCGCCAGTTGAACCAGGTGCGCGCCTTTTACGACGTGCATGTTACCCTCGACGCCGAGGGCGCGCCCGGCATCAACGACCGCCTCGCGGCCGAGGTGTTCCAGGTCGTTGCCGAAGGCGTCAACAACATCTGCAAGCACACGCGCGCACGCAATGGCCGCGTGCGGATCGGCCAGGAAGGCGGTCTGCTGCTGATCGACATCAGCAATCCGGCCGACGGCGCCGCTGGCGCGGCTTTCGCGCCGCGCTCGATCGCCGAGCGGGTGGCGGCCATGGGCGGCACGCTCGCCGTCGAGGCCGGCGCGCAGCAGACCGTGCTGCGCGTGCGCGTGCCGATCTGAACAACGTAACCGGAGAAAGAATGGGTATCCGCATCCTGCTGGTGGATGATCACAAGACCATGCTGTGGGGCCTTGAGCGCCTGGTCCAGGCCGAAGGCGCCGCATTCGACCTGGTCGGCAGCGCCGGCGACCCGGCCCAGGCCCTTGCGCTGTGCGCCGAACTGAAGCCCGACATCGTCCTGCTCGACCTCGACCTGAAAGGCAGCAGTTCGCTCGACATCCTGCCGCAGCTGCTGGCCAACGGCGTCACGCGCGCCGTGATCCTGAGTGCGAACCGCGACCAGGCGACCCTGGCCGCGGCGGTCAAGCTGGGCGCGCGCGGCGTGGTCGGCAAGGAGGCGCCGACCGAGGACGTGCTGGCCGCCGTGCGCAAGGTGCATGGCGGCGAATTCTGGCTCGAACCCGGGCTGATGCAGGCCCTGCTCGGGCAACTCACGGCGCCGGCGCCGCGCCCCGATCCGGAAGCGGCGCGCATCGGCTCGCTGACCGCGCGCGAGCGCGAGGTGATCGGCATGATCGTGCAGGGCAAGGGCGCGCTGAACAAGGAACTGGCCGAGCGCGCCTTCATTTCCGAGCGCACCCTGCGCAACCACCTGACCGCCATCTATGCCAAGCTGGGCGTCGCCAACCGCCTCGAACTCTACGTCTACGCCACCCGCCACGGCCTGTCCTGAGCCGCGCCGCCAGGCGAAACCGGCCGCCTGGGACATTTGTCCCGGATGCGCCTGCCAGTAAGTCCTACAAAAAAAGGGAGGTTTGACGGATGTGCCGATCCGGGCGCATTCGTATCATTCTTTCCATGCGCTGCGTATCGGTTCATGCGGTACGGCGGCAACAGGACAGGAGCGAAAGTGTACGACAAGGAAGACAGCCCGGATCAGCACGCGTACGACCGTACGGGCACGCCAACCATGTCGTATGTCGTCCTGATCGTCCTGGTCGTGGTTGTCGGCTTCATTGCGGCCATGGCCGCATGGACCAGCGCATAAGACGAGCAACCTTCCAAAACCATAGGACCCACAATGAACTTCATCAAAAACTTCATCCAGGAAGAAGACGGCGTTACCGCCATCGAATACGCCCTGATCGCTTCGCTGGTCGCCGGCGTCATCATCGGCGCCGTCACCCTGCTGGGTGGCAACATCAACACGATGTTCCGCGCCCTGGCCGCCAAGATCTCGACCACCGTCAAGTAATCGCCGTATCCGGCGCCTCGCGGCGCCAGGGGAATCCGGCCCGGCACCTGGCCGGATTCCCGGGCTTCCCGCCCTCCCCGCTTGTCCGTTTTCCTCTCCGGAGTCCGCCTTGTCTTCCCTGTTGCCCATGATGCTGCTGTTTGCGCTGCTCGGCGCCGCCGTCTGGCACGACGTGCGTGCGCGCCGCATCCCGAACGCCGTGGTCTTCCCCGGCGCGCTGGCCGGACTGGCCCTGCACGCCCTGCTGCCGGCCGGCGCGGGTCTGTTCGGCAGCCCGATGGGCGGACTCGGCCTGGTTTCCGCGCTCGGCGGCCTGGGCCTGGGCCTGGCCGTCCTGCTGCCGATGTACGCGCTGCGCCTGATGGGCGCGGGCGACGTCAAGCTGCTGGCGATGGTCGGCGCCTTTGTCGGCGCCGGCCAGATCCTGGCGGTGGCCCTGGTGACCCTGGCCGCCGGCGGCATCCTGGCCCTGGTCTTCGCCACCTGGCAGGGCAAGCTGCGCAGCCTGCTCGGCAACGCCTGGCAGATGATGGTATTCACCGGCATGTCGGGCCTCACCGGCCGCCCGCTGGTCGCCGCCCCGAATGCAGCCAGCGGCCGCCTGCCCTACGCAGTGGCGATCGCCGCCGCCAGCGCTGCCTGCGTCCTCTGGCTGCGCGCATTCGGGAAGCTGCCGCTGTGAACGATGTATCCGCCGTGGCGCCGGCCGACGCCCGCGCCCCGCGCACGGTCGAGGACACCGGCCTGCCCTTCCTGTTCCTGGCCGAACTGATCGCCAAGGTCCTGCACCGGCGCGGCCAGCTGCGCCTGCCCGAACTGGCCGCGCACCTGAAGCTCAACGTGAGCGTGATCGATCCCCTGATCGCCTTCCTGCGCGCCGAAAAGCTGGTCGAGGTCGCGCGCCTGGGCAACAGCGGCACCGACGCCGACCTGTCCTACCTGCTCACCGAAGCCGGACGCGCGCGCGCCGCCGCGGTCCTGGCGCGCAACGCCTACGCCGGCCCGGCGCCGGTGACCCTGGCGGCCTACGCGGCCCAGGTGCGCGCCCAGAGCCTGGCCGGCATGCAGGTCACACGCGCGCACATGAACGCCGCCTTCGAAGGCGTGGTGGTCAATCCACAGGTGCGCGACCAGCTCGGCGCGGCCATGAACTCGGGCCGCGCTCTGTTCCTGCATGGCCTGGCCGGCAGCGGCAAGACCTTCCTCGCCGAACGCCTGCACGCGCTGCTCAGCGGCGCCATCGCCCTGCCCTACGCCCTGATGGTCGACGGCGAGACGATTCCCCTGTTCGACCCGGTCCAGCACCGCGCCGTCGACGCGCCCCCGGCCGGCGACAGCGCAGGCGGCGGCATCGACCGCGGCAGCGCGCCGGATCTGCGCTGGGTACGCAACCTGCGCCGCCCGGCCGCACTGGCCGGCGGCGAGCTCACGCTCGAGATGCTCGACCTCGGCTTCGACCCGCACACACGCCTGTACGTAGCGCCACCGCACCTGAAGTCGAACAACGGCATCTTCATCATCGACGACCTGGGCCGCCAGCGCTGCACGCCGGACGCGCTGATGAACCGCTGGATCGTGCCGATGGACCGCGGCGTCGACTACCTGACCCTGCACACCGGGCACAGCTTCCAGGTGCCGTTCGACGTGATCGTCGTGTTCTCTTCGAACTTCGTGCCGCAGCGCCTGTCGGACGGCGCCTTCCTGCGCCGGCTCGGCTACAAGATCGAGGTGCCGCCGGCCTCGGAAGAGGAATACACGCGCCTGTTCGCCCAGGCCTGCGCCGAGGCCGGCATCCGCTTCGACGCCGCCGTCTTCGACTACCTGCTCGAATGCCACCGTGCCTGCGGCGTGCCGCTGCTGGCCTGCCACCCGCGCGACCTGGTGCGCCAGCTGCGCGACCTGGCGCGCTACGAAGAGCGCGCGCCGGAACTCGACCGCCGCGCCCTGGACTGGGCCTGGAATAACTACTTTGCCGCCGGCTCCCCGTCCGGCTGCCCGTTGCAACTGGAACGCCGCGAACGCGGCACGATGGAGAAAGACTGATGCGTAACTCGAGAGCACTGCTGATTATCGGCGTGGCCCTGTTCCTGGCCCTGGCCTCGGTGCTGGTGGCCGCCAAGTGGATGAGCGAACAGGGCGGCGCCGGCACCCGCGTGGCCGTGGCCAGCGCCGACATCGTCCAGGGTTCGAAACTGACCGAAGACAGCGTACAGCTGACCGAATGGCCGGCCGGCTCGGTGCCGCCGGGCGCCATCACCGACCTCAAGGTCCTGGAAAACCGCATCGTGCGCAGCGACGTCGCGCGCGGCGAACCGATCCTCGAATCGAAGCTGGCCCCGCCCGGCACCACCGGCGGCCTGTCGGCCGTGGTGGCCACCGGCAAGCGCGCCATGACGGTGCGCGTCAACGACGTGGTCGGCGTGGCCGGCTTCGCCCTGCCGGGCAACTATGTCGACATCCTGGTCAACCTGGAAAGCACGGCGCTCGACAACGGCGCGCGCCAGCCCTCGATCTCGAAGATCGTCCTGGAGCGCATCCTGGTGCTGGCCGTGGCCCAGGAATCGAACCGCGACGACTCCAAGCCGCGCGTGGTGAACGCCGTGACGCTGGAGCTGGCCCCGGACCAGGTGGAAAAGCTCGATCTCGCGCGCAGCATCGGTTCGCTCTCGCTGGTGCTGCGCAACCAGGTCGATCCGCAGCCGGCCAACACCAGCGGCGCCACCCGCGAGTCGGTCCTCGGCCTGCCTGAAGCCAAGCCGGCCCCGGTGGCCGCCGCGGCGCCGGCGCCGGCCGTGCAGGCCGCGGCCGCCCCGGCCCGACCGCGCCCTGCCGCGCCGCGCAACGACGGCGTCCTCGTGATCCGCGGCCTCGACGCCGCCCCGCAAGCATTCAACTGAAGAACACCATGACCTTCCAGACCAACAAGACCCTGCTGGCCTGCGCAATGGCGCTGGCGGCAAGCGCCGCTTCGGCTGCAAACCAGGCCGCAAGCCAGAGCGCCGCGCCGGCCAACTGCATCGACCTGCGCGGCCAGGGCGAGGCGCGCAGCCTCGACCTGGTGCGCGGCAAGTCCGTCCTGAAGCGCTTCTGCAGCCCGGCCTCGCAAGTGACCGTCGGCGCGCCCGGCATCGCCAACGTGGTGGTGCCGAATGCCAGCGAAGTGGTGATCGTCGCGCGCAGCGTCGGCAGCACCAACCTGATCGTCTCCACCCGCGACGGCCGCTCCACCGTGATCGACCTGAACGTCGGTATCGATACCGCGCCGCTGCGCGCCCAGTTCGACAGCCTGTTCCCGGACGAAAAGGATATCCGCATCGGCACCAGCGGCAATGCCCTGGTCCTGTCGGGCATGGTGACCGACGCCGCCGTGGCGAGCCAACTGATCGCGCTGGCAACGGCTTACCAGGAAAGCGTGGCCCAGGCCGCCGGCGGCGGCGCGGCGGCAGGCAGCCCGCCGGCGGCGGGTGTGTCCGGCGCGGCCGGCGCGGCGCCCGCAGCGGCTGCACCGACCGTGCTGAACATGCTGGCCATCGCCGCGCCCCAGCAGGTGATGCTGGAAGTGAAGATCGCCGAAGTCTCGAAATCGCTGGTCGACCAGCTCGGCGCGAACGCCCTGTACAGCAAGATCAACGGCAGCTGGACCTACGGCATCCTGTCGAACTTCCTGACCGGCGCCGGCGGCAGCCTGGGCGGCAGCAAGAGCACCGGCACCAAGGGACTGCAGATCGACGGCGAGAACCGCGACGGCCTGGTGAAAATCCTGGCCGAGCCGACCGTGATGGCGATCAGCGGCCAGGAAGCGAGCTTCCTCGCCGGCGGCAGGATCTTCATTCCGGTCACGCAAAGCGGCCTGGGCAGCGGCGCCGCCATCACCCTCGAGGAAAAGGAATACGGCGTGGCCGTGAAGTTCACGCCGACCGTGCTCGGCGGCGGACGCATCAACCTGCGCGTGGCGCCGGAAGTGTCGGAACTGAACCGCGAAGGCGTGGGCTTCAGCGCCGGCGGCTCGAACGCCACCTCGATCCTGCCGGCCTTTACCACGCGCCGCGCCACCACCACCGTGCAGCTGCAGGATGGCCAGAGCTTCGTCATCGGCGGCCTGATCCGCAACAACGTCACCAGCAACATCAAGCGCTTCCCCTTCCTGGGCGAGGTGCCGGTGCTGGGCGCCCTGTTCCGCAGCAGCGACTTCCAGAACGACCGCAGCGAACTGGTGTTCGTGGTAACGCCGCACCTGGTCAAGCCGCTGCAGGACGTGCCGCGCCTGCCGACCGACGAATACGTGCCGCCGAGCCGCGCCCAGTTCCTGCTGGGCGGCAAGCACGAAGGCAAGGCCCGCCCCGCCGCCAACAAGGACCAGCCATGAACCGCATCTTCCCTATCGCCGCCCTCGCCCTCCTTGCCATCCTTGCCGGCTGCGCCGGCGGCAGGACCAGCGCCACCAGCGGCACGACGGTACGCGCCGCCTTTGCCAGCCAGGTGCTGCATCCGCAGCCCCAGGCCCAGCCCGAGCGCGGCACGGACGGCGCCGCCGCTGCCGCCGCCTACGCGAATTACCAGCAGTCGTTCGCGACGCCCACGCCGCAGTCCGACAGCCCGACCTTCGGCAACAGCTCCGGCAAATAAGGAAGCACCGTGAAAATCGCCATTCTTTCGCGCGACGAGCGCAACCTGATCGACTTGTCGCGCCAGCTGCGCGCGCGGCCGGGCCTGGACGAGGTCGACATGATCTCGGGCACGCCCGCACGGCTGTCGACCCTGGCCGACGAGGCCGTTCCCGACGTGCTGGTGGTGGACCAGCCGCGCCTGGACGAGGACGACCTCGGCCAGCTCGAGCGCCTCGGCCACCTGTTCCCGCGCATGGCCTTCGTCGTGCTGTCGGCCGACCTGTCGCAGGACTTCCTGCTGCGCGCGATGCGCGCCGGCGTGCGCGAAGTGCTGCCGGCCATGCCCGGCGCCGCCGCCCTCAACCAGACCATCGACCGTATCGCCGAGAAGCTGGGCAGCCAGGGCGGCGCCCAGGGCAAGGTACTGGCCTTTATCTCGTGCAAGGGCGGCAGCGGCTCGACCTTCCTTGCCACCAACCTGGGCTATGCCCTGGCGAGCGGCGGCAGCAAGCGCGTAGCCCTGATCGACATGAACCTGCAGTTCGGCGACGCCTCGCTGTTCGTTTCCGACACCAAGCCGCTGGCCACCCTGTCCGACGTGGCGCAACAGATCCACCGCCTCGACCCCTCCTTCCTGGCCTCGAGCATGGTCGCCGTCACGCCCAACTACGGCATCCTGGCCGCGCCATCGGACCCGTCCCATGCCAGCGACGTGAAGCCCGAGCACATCGACGCCATCGTCAAGCTGGCGCGCCGCCAGTACGATTTCATCGTGCTCGACGTCGGCCGCAGCCTGGACCCGGTAAGCATCCGCGCGCTCGACCACGCCGACACCATCTACCCGGTGCTGCAGATGACGCTGCCCTACATCCGCGACGGCAAGCGCCTCTTGAGCGTGTTCCGCAATCTCGACTACGGCAAGGACAAGGTCGAGCTGATCGTGAACCGCCACGACAAGAACAGCGACATCCGCATGAAGGACCTGGAAGAGGCCTTCGATGGCAGCACCTTGCGCACCGTGCCGAACCACTACGACGCCGCCGCGAAATCGGTGAACCAGGGCGTGCCGGTCACGCGCCTGGCGCCCGACAGCCCCTTGAGCGCGGCCCTGCTGGACATGGCGCGCGGCCTGACCGGCGAAGCGGCGCCGGCGCCCAGCGCCAGCCTGGTGTCGCGCCTGTTCAACCGCCGCGCCACCGACAAGAAAGAACTGCCGCGATGAACCTCCCCGCCTATTCGCTGCGCGAACGCCTCGGCAGCAGCGCGCCGCAGCCGAACGCCCAGCGCGGCCCGATCGACAACCGCGCCTACCACCAGCTGAAGAGCCGCATCCACGAAGCCCTGCTCGACCGCATCGACCTGGAAAGCATGCAGCGCCTGTCGCAGGACCAGATCCGCGCCGAGCTGCGCCTGCTGGTCGAGCGCCTGCTGGAAGAAGAGCTGGTCGTCATCAACGACGCCGAGCGCAAGACCCTGACGCGCGACATCCAGAACGAGATGCTGGGCCTGGGCCCGCTCGAGCCGCTGCTGGAAGACCCGACCGTATCCGACATCCTGGTCAACACGCACAAGCAGGTATATGTGGAGCGGCGCGGCAAGCTGGAGCTGACCGACGTCACCTTCACCAACGAAGCCCACCTGATGAAGATCATCGACAAGATCGTCTCGCGCGTGGGCCGCCGCATCGACGAATCGAGCCCGATGGTCGACGCGCGCCTGCCGGACGGCTCGCGCGTGAACGCGATCATCCCGCCGCTGGCGATCGACGGCGCGGTGATGTCGATCCGGCGCTTCTCGGCCGATCCGCTGCGCCTGGCCGACCTGGTCTCCTATGGCAGCCTCACGGCCGACATGGCCGAGGTGCTGCAGGGCCTGGGCAAGGCCAAGGTGAACATCCTGATCTCGGGCGGCACCGGCTCCGGCAAGACCACCATGCTGAACGTGATCTCCGGCTTCATCGGCGCCAACGAACGCATCGTGACCGTGGAAGACGCGGCCGAACTGCAGCTGCAGCAGCCGCACGTGGTGCGCCTGGAAACCCGCCCCGAGAACATCGAGGGCAAGGGCGAAGTGACCCAGCGCGCGCTGGTGAGGAACGCGCTGCGGATGCGGCCCGACCGCATCATCCTGGGCGAGGTGCGCGGCGCCGAGGCGCTCGACATGCTGGGCGCGATGAACACCGGCCACGAAGGCTCGATGGCGACCATCCACGCGAACACCCCGCGCGATGCCCTCACGCGCCTGGAAAACATGATCAGCATGGCCGCCGGCACGCTGCCGCCGAAGGCCATGCGCCAGCAGATCGCCTCGGCGGTCGGCGTGGTGGTGCAGGTGGCGCGCCTGACCGACGGCAAGCGCCGCGTGCTGTCGATCTCGGAAGTGACGGGCATGGAAGGCGACGTCATCACGATGCAGGAGATCTTCGCGTACAGGCAGACCGGCGTGCTTGATGACGGCACCGTGACCGGCCACGCCAGCGCCACCGGCGTGCGTCCGCGCTTCGCCGAGCGCCTGCGTACCTTCGGCGTGAATTTGGCGCCGCAGGTCTTCGAGCCGCGCTGAGCACGGGCCGAAGCGCATGGACATCACCTTCCTTCTTTTCGTCGTGCTGCTGTTCGCGGCCGTCCTGCTCCTGATGTGGGGCGTGTACGTGGGCTGGCTGGCGCACCGCAGCCCGGAAGCCGAGCGCATCGCGCGGCGCCTGCGCAGTGTGATCGGCAACGAGACGCGCCAGGACGACATCACCATCGTCAAGGAACGCCGCCTGAGCGACAACCCCGAGCTGGACGCGCTGCTGCGGCGCCTGCCCGGCACGCGCCGCCTGGACCGGATGCTGATGCAGGCCGGCTCGCGCCAGCTGGTGGCGCGCCAGCTGGCGTTCTGCGCGGGCGGCCTGGCGGCCGGGCTGGTGCTGGGCACCGTGCTGGGCCTGCCCGGCATCGTGCTGTTGCCGCTGGCGCTGGGCGTGGCGGCCCTGCCGCTGATGCGCCTGGCGCAGGCGCGCGACGCCCGCCTGGCGCGCTTCGAACTGCAGTTGCCCGACGCGCTCGACATGATGAGCCGCGCAATGCGCGCCGGCCATGCCTTCCCGACCGCGCTCAAGCTCGTTGCCGACGAGGTGCCGGCGCCGCTGGGCGAGGAATTCAAGACCGCCTTCGACGAAGTCAACTTCGGCATCTCGATGGGCGACGCCCTGAACGGCCTGGCCCAGCGCCTGCCCAGCATGGACTTGCAGTACTTCGTGGTGGCCGTCCTGATCCAGCGCGAGAGCGGCGGCAACCTGACCGAGCTGCTGTCCTCGATCAGCGCGATCATCCGCGACCGCCTGAAGCTCGTCGGCCAGGTGCGCGTGCTGTCGGCCGAGGGCCGCATCTCGGCCTGGGTGCTGTGCCTGCTGCCTTTCGGCGCGGGTTCGGTGATGACCCTGGCAAACCCGGAAACGATGAGCGTGCTGGTGACCGACCCGGCCGGCCGCAAGATGCTCGGCGCCGCCGCCGTGATGATGGTGGTCGGGGTGCTGGCGATCCGCAAGATCATCCGTATCCGCATGTAAAAACAAAGGCAACGACCATGACCAAGTCCCAGATCCTGATGCTGGCCCTGATGTTCCTGCTGGTATTCGGCGCGGCCGTGCTGGCCATGCTGCTGCTCACGCGCGACCCGGTCAAGGCGCGCCTGTCGACGCTCGACGAGCGCGATGCCGGCGCCCCGGCCGATGCCGGGCCGGACCAAGGCTGGCTGGTGCGCCTGGCGCGCCTGGCCGCGCCGCTGGCGCGCCTGTCGGTGCCGGCCGAAGGCTGGGAAGGATCGCCGGTGCGCCTGCGCTTCATCAACGCCGGCTGGCGCGACCCTTCCACGCCCGGCCTGTTCCACGCCGGGAAGACCGCCCTGACCCTGGGCCTGCCGCTGCTCGCCTTTTTGCTGCTGCCGCACGATCCCGAGCGTCCGCTGGTCTTCACCTTCCTGGCGCTGGTGGGCTCGGCCTCGGTCGGCTACTACGCGCCCGACATCGTGCTCAAGCGCCGCATCGCGCGCCGCCAGCGCGAGATCTTCGAGACCTTTCCGGATGCGCTGGACCTGATGACGGTGTGCGTCGAAGCCGGCCTGGCGATGGACGCGGCACTGGGCCGGGTTGGCGCCGAGATCGGCCTGAAGTCGCCGGTGCTGGCCGAGGAGCTGCAGCTGGTGACGCTGGAAATGCGCGCCGGCAGCGGCAAGGAAAAGGCCCTGCGCAACCTGGCCCTGCGCACCGGCGTCGAGGATGTCGACGCCCTGGTCAAGATGCTGATCCAGGCCGACCGCTTCGGCACCAGTGTCGGCACCGCCCTGCGCGTGCAGTCGGAACAGCTGCGCACGCGGCGGCGCCAGCTGATCGAGGAGAACGCGGCCAAGATCGCGACCAAGATGCTGTTTCCGCTCATCTTCTTCATCTTCCCGGCGCTGCTGGTGGTCCTGCTGGGCCCGGCCTGCCTGCAGATCCTGCGCTCGGTGATTCCCGTGGCAGCCGGCATGGAGTGAGCCGCCCGTCGCATCCCCGCCTCATGTATCAGCTTTTTTACAAATCAGCCAAGGCTTGCTCGAAAGATACGATTAGAATAGTTTCTCCAAAATCCATCATAAAATCAGGGGAAACATGATCCGTTTGCCACTCGCGCTGGCGGCGCTATGCCTCGGCGCGTCCGCTTTTGCGGCCGAACCTTTCGACGACAAGTTCCGCCAGCTCGACGAGCTGCTGCCGACCGCGACGACGATCCGCACCGCCTCCGGCGCCCCCGGCCACGCTTACTGGCAGCAGCGCGCCGACTACACGATCCGCGCCACGCTCGACGAAGCCAACCGCGCGATCCGCGGCGCCGAGACCATCACGTATCACAACAACTCCCCCGATACGCTCAACTACCTCTGGCTGCAGCTCGACCAGAACATCTACAAGCCGGATTCGGGCGCGCGCCGCACCGCCACCACGGTCCCGCGCGACGCCTGGGCCAAGCCGCGCAGCCCGGAAGAAGGCATGAAGTTCGACGCCCTGCGCACGACCTTCGAGGGCCTGACTTTCGACGGCGGCTTCAAGATCACCGGCGTCAAGGCGGGCAGCCGCCAGCTGGCGCACACCATCAACGGCACGATGATGCGCATCGATTTGCCGACGCCCCTGAAGCCCGGCCAGCGCTTCTCGTTCGACGTCGAGTGGAACTACAAGATCAACGAGCAGAAGGTGCTCGGCGGCCGCTCGGGCTTCGAGAAGTTTGACGAAGACAAGAACGACCTGTTCGAGATCGCCCAGTGGTTCCCGCGCATGGCGGCCTACTACGACGTGTACGGCTGGCAGCACAAGCAGTTCCTCGGCGCCGGCGAATTCACGCTCGAATTCGGCGACTACGACGTCGAGATCACGGTCCCGGCCGACCACATCGTGGCCTCGACCGGCGTGCTGCAGAACCCGGGCTCGGTGCTCACCGCCACCCAGCGCGACCGCCTGGCGAAAGCGAAAACCTCGAAGAAGCCGGTGGTCATCGTGACCCAGGCCGAAGCCGAAGCCGCCGAAAAATCGAAAGCCACCACCACCAAGACCTGGCGCTTCAAGGCGAAGAACGTGCGCGACTTCGCGTTCGCGTCGAGCCGCAAGTTCATCTGGGACGCCCAGGGCATGAAGAGCGGCGACCTTGATGTGATGGCGATGTCCTACTATCCGAAGGAAGGCAATCCGCTGTGGGAGAAGTATTCGACCCAGGCGATCGTCCACACCATCGAGCAGTACAACAAGTACTCCTTCGACTACCCGTATCCGACCGCGATCTCGGTGAACGGCCCGGTGGGCGGCATGGAATACCCGATGATCTCGTTCAACGGCCCGCGTCCGACCAAGGACAAGAAGACCGGCGAAGTCACCTGGTCGAAGCGCACCAAGTATGGCCTGATCGGCGTGATCATCCACGAAGTGGGCCACAACTACTTCCCGATGATCGTCAACTCCGACGAGCGCCAGTGGACCTGGATGGACGAGGGCCTGAATTCCTTCGTGCAGACCCTGGCCCAGGAAGCCTGGGAAGAACAATGGCCGGAGATGCGCGGCGAACCGCGCCTGATCACCGACTACATGAAGAGCAGCAACCAGGTGCCGATCATGACCAACTCGGAGTCGGTGCTCCAGTTCGGCAACAACGCCTATGCCAAGCCGGCCGCCGCCCTGACCGTGCTGCGCGAAACGGTGCTCGGCCGCGAACTGTTCGACTTCGCCTTCCGCGAATACGCCCAGCGCTGGAAGTTCAAGCGCCCGACCCCGGCCGACTTCTTCCGCACCATGGAAGACGCCTCCGGCACGGACCTCGACTGGTTCTGGCGCGGCTGGTTCTACACCACCGACCCGGTGGACGTGAGCATCGACGGCATCAGCGAATACACGGTGAGTTCGCAGAATCCGGAAATCGAAAAGGCCTGGCGCCGTAAACTCCGCGACGCCGAGCCGACTTCGCTGACCGACCAGCGCAACAAGGGCATGCCGCGCCGCGTGGATGCGCACCCGGAGCTGAAGGACTTCTACAACGAGCACGACGACTTCACCGTCACGAATGCCGACCGTAACAAGTTCAACGAGTCGCAAGAGAAGCTGGAGGACTGGGAAAAGGCGCTGCTCTCGTCGGGCAAGCACCTGTACCTGGTTGATTTCTCCAACCTCGGCGGACTGGTGACGCCGCTGGTGCTGGAGATCCAGCTCGCGAGCGGCAAGAAATACATCGAGCGCATCCCGGCCGAAGTGTGGCGCTACTCGCCGAAGAAGATCACCAAGCTGATCGTCACCGACGAGCCGATGACCGGCCTGGTCCAGGACCCGTACTGGGAAACCGCCGACATCGACCAGAGCAACAACGCCTGGCCGCGCAAGCTGACCCCGTCGCGCCTGGAACTGTTCAAGACCGAACGCGGTGGCAACGACCTGATGAAGGACTTCAACACCAAGCTGAAGACCAAGGAAGAGAAGGATGCCGCTGCCAAGGACGAGCCGAAGAAGGAGACGGTGCCGCCGGTGCAGTAACCGGGTTGTTGGCCGATGCGGGCCGCATGCTGCATCTGGACCGCCAACGTCGCTCCGTAGGGTGGGCACTCCGTGCCCACCCGGTACGTACGTTACCGCCAATCCGCGGTAGCGAGGCATCGCTCGCAAAGCATGCAAGGTCCCGCAGCCATGGCAAGCGTTTCGAGCCAAGCGTCACCGCCAACACAACATCACACGCACGTAACCGCGTGGGCACAGCGTGCCCACCGTACGATCCAAGCCGGTGGCTGCGCACTCTGCGCGGCTACCGGTTTTGTCACATTCAGAACCACACGCATTCATGAACATGAAACACCTCGCGCACACCATCGCGCTGACCCTGGCCCTGTCCGCCACCGCCCACGCCGCCGAACCTTTCGACGACAAGTTCCGCCAGCTCGACGAGCTGCTGCCCACGCCCACCAGCACCCGCACCGCCTCCGGCGCTCCGGGCCACGCCTACTGGCAGCAGCGCGCCGACTACAAGCTGCGCGCCACCCTCGACGAAACGAAACGCGCCGTCAGCGGCGCGGGCACCGTCACCTACCACAACAACTCGCCGGACACGCTGCACTACCTGTGGGTCCAGCTCGACCAGAACATGTTCCGCGGCGACTCCGACAACCGCAACATCTCGACCATCCCTTCGCGCGAGGCCTGGCAAAAAGGCGGCGCCGACGGCGTGAAGTTCGACGCCATCCGCTTCGCTTTTGAAAGCCGCGCCTTCGACGGCGGCTTCAAGGTCGCCAGCGTCAAGGGCAGCGACGGCCGTCCCCTGCACCATGTCATCAACAAGACCATGATGCGCATCGACCTGCCCCAGCCCCTGAAGCCGGGCGCGAAGGTGTCGTTCGCGATGGAATGGAGCTTCAACATCCCCGAGGCCAGCGTGATCGGCCGCCGCATGGGCTTCGAGCGTTTCGACAAGCAAGATAAGAACGATTTGTTCGAAGTGGCCCAGTGGTTCCCGCGCATGGCCGCCTACTACGACGTGGCCGGCTGGCAGAACAAGCAGTACCTGGGCGACGGCGAATTCACGCTGGAGTTCGGCGACTACGACGTCGAGATCACCGTCCCGGCCGACCACATCGTGGCCTCCACCGGCGAACTGCAGAACGCCGGCGACGTCCTCACGGCCGCCCAGCGCGAGCGCCTCAAGCAGGCGCGCACGGCGAAGAAGCCGGTGCTGATCGTCACCCAGGCCGAGGCCGAAGCGAACGAAAAGCAGCGCGCCACCACCATGAAAACCTGGCGCTTCAAGGCGAAGAACGTGCGCGATTTCGCCTTCGCGTCGAGCCGCAAGTTCATCTGGGACGCCCAGGGCATGAAGAGTGGTGATACGGACGTGCTGGCCATGTCCTATTATCCGAAGGAAGGCAACCCGCTGTGGGAGAAGTATTCCACGCAGGCGATCGTCCACACCATCGAGCAGTACAACAAGTACTCCTTCGACTACCCCTACCCGGTGGCGATCTCCGTGAACGGCCCGATCGGCGGCATGGAATACCCGATGATCTCGTTCAACGGCCCGCGTCCGACCAAGGACAAGAAGACCGGCGAAGTCACCTATTCGAAGGCGACCAAGTATGGCCTGATCAGCGTGATCATCCACGAGGTCGGCCACAACTATTATCCGATGATCGTCAACTCCGACGAGCGCCAGTGGACCTGGATGGACGAAGGCCTGAACTCCTTCCTGCAGTACCTGGCCGAAAACGCCTGGGAAGAAAACTATCCGGCGCGCCGCGGCGACCCGCGCGACATCGTCGACTACATGAAGAGCCGCAACCAGACGCCGATCATGACCAACTCGGAATCGGTGCTGCAGCGCGGCCCGAATGCCTACGCCAAGCCGGCCACCGCGCTGAACATCCTGCGCGAGACGGTGCTCGGCCGCGAACTGTTCGACTTCGCCTTCAAGGAATACGGCCGCCGCTGGAAGTTCAAGCGCCCGACGCCGGCCGATTTGTTCCGCACCATGGAAGACGCCTCGGGCACGGACCTCGACTGGTTCTGGCGCGGCTGGTTCTACACCACCGACGCGGTGGACGTGAGCGTGGACGGCATCAGCGAATACACGGTGAGTTCGCAGAATCCGGAGATCGAAAAAGCCTGGCGCCGTAAACTCCGCGACGCCGAGCCGGCCTCGCTGACCGAGCAGCGCAACAAGGGCATGCCGCGGCGCGTGGATGCGCACCCGGAGCTGAAGGACTTCTACAACGAGCACGACGACTTCACCGTCACGAATGCCGACCGCAACAAGTACAACGAACAGCAGGACAAGCTGGAAGACTGGGAAAAGGCCTTGCTCTCGTCGGGCAAGCACCTGTACCTGGTTGATTTTTCCAACGTCGGCGGGCTGGTGACGCCGCTGGTGCTGGAGATCCAGCTGGCCAGCGGCAAGAAGTATATCGAGCGCATCCCGGCCGAAGTGTGGCGTTATTCGCCGAAGAAGATCACCAAGCTGATCGTCACCGACGAGCCGATGACCGGCCTGGTCCAGGACCCGTACTGGGAAACCGCCGACATCAACGTCGACAACAACGCCTGGCCGCGCAAGCTGAATCCGTCGCGCCTGGAGCTGTTCAAGACCAACCGCAGCCAGCCCGACCTGATGAAGGACTTCAATACGCCGCTGAAGAAGGCCGACGCTCCTGCCGACAAGAAGGCCGCGCAATGAAGAAACGGCTGAAAATGCTGGCCTGCGCCGTGCTGCTGTGCGCCAGCACGGCGGCGTCGGCGCACCGCTTCCACGCGGGCATCGCCGACGTCTCGTTCAACGCCCGCACCGGCAGCACCGAGATCGTGCACACCTACATGGCGCACGACATCGATGCGCTGCTGGCCAACCTGTACGGGCGCCAGTTCGACCTGACCGACCCCGAGGACCAGGACGTGCTGCGCAAGTACATCGAGGCGCGCTTCCAGGTCCTGGGCCAGGACAAGTCGCGCCTGCGCGTGCGCTGGGTCGGCATGACGGCCGACGCCGAGCGCGTCACCGTCTACCAGGAGATCGAGCAGACGCCCTTGTGGAAGGCCGGCACCATCCGCAACGAGATCCTGGTCGACTTCCTGCCCGACCAGGTGAATACCGTGAACCTCAACGAGGGCAATGCCGTGCGCACCCTGAGCTTCGACCGCAACAATCCCGAACAAGCAACCCGCTAAGAATCGATGACCAAGCTTCGCCCCCTCCCCCTTGCGCTGGCCGCACTCTTCATCCACCACGCCGTGCAGGCGGACGACCTCGTGCTGCAACGCGTGCTGGTCGAAGGCTCGCGCATGAGCCAGCTCGGCATCGCCGACTCGGCGAACGCCGGCACCGTCGGCCAGAAGGAGCTGGCCGCGCGCACCGCCTACCGTCCCGGCGAGATGCTGGAAGCCATGCCGGGCCTGATCGCCAGCCAGCATAGCGGCGAAGGCAAGGCCAACCAGTTCTACCTGCGCGGCTTCAACCTCGACCACGGCACCGACCTCTCGACCACGCTCGACGGCATGCCGGTCAACCAGCGCAGCCATGCCCACGGCCAGGGCTGGACCGACGTCAACTTCCTGATCCCGGAACTGGTCGGCCGCCTCGACTACCGCAAGGGCCCGTATTCGGCGCGCGATGGCGACTTTTCCTCGGCCGGCAGCGCCCAGGTCAGCTACGCCAACCGCCTGGTGAAAGACATCGGCAGCCTCACCCTGGGCCAGGACGGCTTTGCGCGCGGCATGCTGGCCGGCTCGCCGGAAGTGGCCGGCGGCACCCTGCTGTATGCGCTGGAGATGATGAAGAACGACGGCCCGTGGACCCGCCCGGACGACTACCGCAAGACCAACGCCGTGCTGCGCTATAGCCGCGGTTTCGTGAACAACGGCTGGAGCGTGACGGCCATGAGTTACCGCGGCCGCTGGAACGCCACCGACCAGATCCCGCTGCGCGCCGTGCAGGACGGTTCGCTCGGGCGCTTCGATGCCATCGACGACACCGATGGCGGCAATGCGCGCCGCTACAGTTTGTCCGGCATCTGGCGCCGGACCGACGCCGATTCGGCCTCGAAAGTGAGCGCCTACGTGATCCGCAACCAGCTCGATCTGTACTCGAACTTCACCTATTTTCTCAACGACCCGGTGAACGGCGACCAGTTCGCCCAGCCGGACCGGCGCGTCACCAGCGGCGTGGACGCGACCCAGACCTGGCACCTGCACCGCGGCGACACAGTCGCTTCCGACCTGACCGTGGGCGCCCGCCTCCAGAACGACAACATCTTCAACGGCCTGTACGACACGCGCGCACGCCGGCGCCTGAGCACCACGCGCGAAGACCACATCGTCGAGACCAGCGGCGCCCTGTTCGTCGAAAGCGCCACGCGCTGGGGCGAGATGGTGCGCACCGTGGCCGGCCTGCGCGCCGACCGCTACCGCTTCGACGTGCGCAGCGACCGCATCGAGAACAGCGGCCGCGCCAACGATACCCAGGTCAGCCCCTCGTTCAGCCTGATCCTGGCGCCGGTCGACTCCACCGAGTTCTACCTGAACTACGGCCACGGCTTCCACAGCAACGATGCGCGCGGCACCGTGGCGGCGATCGATCCGGCCACGCTGGACGCCGTCGAGCGCGCGCCGGGACTGGTGCGTTCGCGCGGCATGGAACTGGGACTGCGCACCGAAGCGCTCCCCAACATGCAGACCGCGCTGTCGCTGTACCGCCTCGACTTCGACTCCGAGCTGACCTACATCGGCGACGCCGGCATGACCGAGGGGGGCGACGCCAGCCGCCGCTACGGCATCGAGTTCTCGAACTACTGGCGGCCCCTGAAATGGCTGTCGGTCGACTTCGATGCGGCCTTTGCACGGGCACGCTCGCGCGGCGCCAACCTGGACGGCGACAGAATCGCAGGGGCCGTGGAAGGCGTGGGCCAGCTGGCGCTCACCGTCGACAAGGTGGGCCCATGGTCGGGCGCGCTGCGCCTGCGCTACTTCGGCCCGCGTCCGCTGATCGAGGACAACAGCGTGCGCTCGAAGGGCAGCACCACGCTGAACGGCCGCATCGGCTACCGCATCGGCAAGGACATGCAGGTCGAGCTCGAGGGCTTCAACCTGGCCAACCGGCGCGCCTCGGCCATCGACTATTACTATGCATCGCAGCTGGCGGGCGAAGCGGCGCCGGTCGACGACATCCACTTCCATCCGATCGAGCCGCGCTCCTTCCGCATCACGCTGAGCAGGACCTGGTAACAACAGCCGGTTTGAGGAAGCGTAACGAAGCGTAACGAAGCGTTGGAGAGGCAGCCCTCCCGGGCGGCCTCTCCTTCACTGCCCGCGGTGAAAGGTGCTACGCTACCGGGCATGATGACTTCAGAACCACCCTACACCGATCCCTCCCGCCTCGTCGAGGCTTTGCGCGGCGATGGCTATGCCCTCGTCCGCCCGGCCGACGTGGCCCGCCTGGCCGGCTGCACGCTGGCCGAGCTGCAGGCGCTGGCGCCGAGCTGGGACCGCCTGGAACTCGACAACTACCTGAAGGACGGCGGCCGTTACCGCCGCCGCCGCCACTCCTGCTTCGTCGACAGCGGCGCCGCGCTCGAACAGACCGCGCACCGCGCGCACTGGCAGCCGGTCGAGTACAACGCCCTGCATGGCGGCATGCACCGCCTGTTCGAACCGATCGAAGCCGGCACCATCGCCGACCCGGCCTGGCAGCGCCTGCTGCGCGCGCTCGGCGCGGTCTGCTCGGAGGTGAAAGGCGCCCGGCCCTGGTACGTGGAAGCCCACCAGTTCCGCATCGACACCGCCGACGGCATCGGCCGCCCCACGCCGGAAGGCGCGCACCGCGACGGCGTGGACTACGTGGCCGTGATCCTGATCGAGCGCGCCGGCATCAAGGGCGGCGAGACCCGCGTGTTCGAGGCCAACGGCCCGCGCGGGCAGCGCTTTACCATGACGGCGCCGTGGACCATGCTGCTGCTCGACGATGCGGCGGTGATCCACGAATCGACCCCGATCCAGCCCCTGGCCGAGCATGGGCACCGGGACACGCTGGTGCTGACCTGGCGCGCGGGGAGTTTCCAGGGTGCGAATGCAGAGTAAGGCTAGCGGCGGATTGAACCCGCAACGCCGCCTGTAGGTGAGGCTACCGGTTTTGTTCAGACTGACATCAATGAACAAAAAAACGCCCGAGTACCTTGCGGTACCGGGCGGTAATCCAGTATTCGGAGAAAACTGGAGGAGACGGTTCCAATATAGCGCGATTTATTGTGCACCGCAATACGGTAAAACTACGGTATCCATACCGTATCGCCTCTCGGTAATCCGGCCCCTTCCGCTTCCCCAGCACCACTTCGACAAAGATTTATGTCGCAGCGCATCATCAAGGTGCGCATGCGGCATGGATTGCACCAGGATGGTGCATATCAACCCCATTCACGCCTTCCGGCCGCCATCCACCGGTTCCGCCTGCTGCGACGCCGGCTCACATTCCGCCCGCGATTTTTTTTCCGCATCCTGCGCCTGCCGGCGCGCGGAGGCCGCCGCCATGGCGCGCGACGATGCCGATTCCACATGCGACGGGTGCTTGTTGACCGGCGCGACGCTTCCGCGCTCGGGCATGGGGTGGGTGGCCGCGCGTGGCGGCAAGGCGGCGGAGGCGCGCCCGGTGGCGTCGGTATCGGCGCGGCAAGGCGGCGCGGCCGGCGCCGGTGCCGGTGCGGCATCCTGGGCCATCGCATGCAGGGGCAATGCGCAGGACAGCGCGACAAGTAGCCAAGACTGTTTCATCATCACCTCCGTCAAAAACCCATTCTAGCGCCGTCCGGCAATCTCGGCTGAACCTGGATAAGCGTCAACTTTTCGTGCCTTTTGATAAACTGTCCGGATGCCGTCGACCGCGACCGCTCCAGACCACGGAACCCAAGCGCATGCTATCCATGACCACCCGCCTTTCCTCGCGCGCCGGCTCGGCTGCGCTGCTCCTTCTTGTTTTGGCCGGCTGCGGCAAGGACGCCGACGACAAGGACAAGAACGCGCCGGCCACGCCCGCGTTGACCGTCACCACCGCGCGCCCGTCCAGCGCCGAACTGCCGCTGCGCCTGGGCGCGAACGGCAATGTCGCCGCCTGGCAGGAAGCGGTGATCGGCAGCGAATCGAACGGCCTGCGCCTGACGGAAGTCAGGGTGAACGTCGGCGACGTGGTGAAAAAGGGCGAAGTGCTGGCGGTGTTCTCGGCCGATACCGTGAATGCCGACGTCGCCCAGGCGCGCGCGGCGCTGCAGGAAGCGCAGGCGAATGCCGAGGAAGCCGCCGCCAACGCGCGCCGCGGCGAGGCCCTGCGCAGCTCGGGCGCGATGAGCGAACAGCAGGTGGCGCAGTACCTGACGGCCGCGAACACCGCCAGCGCGCGCGTGGCCGCCGCCCGCGCCACCCTCACCCAGCAGCAGCTGCGCCTGAAGTACACCACCGTGGTCGCGCCCGACAGTGGCGTGATCTCGGCGCGCAGCGCCACCGTCGGCGCCGTGGTCGGCGCAGGCACCGAGTTGTTCCGCCTGATCCGCCAGGGTCGCCTCGAGTGGCGCGCCGAAGTGACCGCCGCCGACATCGGCCGCATCAAGCCCGGCACGCGCGCCACCGTGAAAGCGGCCAACGGCAGCGAGGTCGCCGGCAAGGTGCGCATGATCGCCCCGACCGTCGATGCGCAGACGCGCACCGCCCTGGTCTACGTCGACCTGCCGCCGGCCATGAACGGCAACGCCCCACTCAAGGCCGGCATGTTCGCCGGCGGCGAGTTCGAGATGGGGGCGTCGACCGCCCTGACCGTGCCGCAGCAGGCGATCGCCGTGCGCGACGGTTTCAATTACGTGTTCCGCCTGAACGCGGACAGCCGCGTGAGCCAGCAGAAGATCGCCACCGGGCGCCGCCTGGGCGAGCGCATCGAGGTGCTGGGCGGCCTGGCGCCGGACGCGCAGATCGTGGTCAGCGGGGCCGGCTTCCTGAACGATGGCGATCTGGTGCGCAATGTACCGGCCCAGGCGCCGGCGAATGCACAAACGAACATGCCGGCGAACGCGCCGGCAACCGCGCCGGCCGGCGCAGCGGCCGGCAGCGCGCGCTGAGGGGCACCCGATGAATTTTTCCGCCCTTTCGATCCGCAACCCGATCCCGGCGATCCTGCTGTTCGCCCTGCTCACGCTGGCCGGCCTGCTCGCCTTCAAGGCTAACAAGATCCAGTTCTTCCCCGATATCGAACTGCCGATCGTGACCGTCACCGCCACCCTCGACGGCGCCGCGCCGGCCCAGCTGGAAACCGAGGTCGCGCGCAAGATCGAAGACTCGGTCGCCACCCTGCAAGGGGTGAAGAACATCTACACGCGCGTGCTCGACGGCGTGGCCACGGTCACCGTCGAATTCATCCTCGATAAAAACCTGTCGGATGCGGTGAACGACGTGCGCGACGCCGTCTCCCAGGTGCGCGCCGACATGCCGGCCGAGATGCGCGAGCCGAGCGTGACCAAGACCGCCACCGCAGGCCGCGCCATCCTCACCTTTACCGCCACCGCCAGGCCCGGCGCGGGAGGAGAAAAAGCCGCGCTGGACGACCAGGAACTGAGCTGGTTCGTCGACAACGCCGTCTCGAAACGCCTGCTGGGGGTACCCGGCATGGGCGCCGTGAAGCGCATCGGCGGCGTCGACCGCGAGATCCGCGTCGAACTCGACGACGCGCGCATGGCGGCGCTGCGCGTCTCGGCCCTGGACGTGTCGCGCCAGCTGCGCAACGTGCAGCGCGAGGCGCCGGGCGGACGCGGCGACGTCAGCGGCGCCGAGCAGTCGGTGCGCACGCTGGCCACCGTCGGCAGCGCCCAGGAACTGGCGCGCATGGACATTCCCCTGCCCGACGGCCGCCGCGTGCGCCTGGACGACGTGGCGAAAGTGATCGACACCGTGAGCGAGCCGCGTGCGCTGGCCGAGCAGGACGGGCGGCGCGTGATCGGCTTCGAGGTCTTCCGCACCCGCGGGGCCAGCGAAACCGAGGTCGCCGCAGGCGCGCGCCAGGCCGTGGCGGACTTGCAGAAGGCGCACCCGAACGTGATCCTGAAGGAAGTGGTCGACAACGCCGAGCCGGTGCAGGAAAACTTCGACGCCTCGATGGAGATGCTGTACGAAGGCGCGGTGCTGGCGGTGCTGGTGGTGTGGTGGTTCCTGCGCGACTGGCGCGCCACCCTGGTGGCGGCCGCCGCCCTGCCGCTGTCGGTGATCCCGGCCTTCCTCGGCCAGTACCTGTTCGGCTATACGCTGAACATGGTGACCCTGCTGTCGCTGGCCCTGGTGGTCGGCGTGCTGGTGGACGACGCCATCGTCGAGATCGAGAACATCGCACGCCACCTGCAAATGGGGAAATCGCCGATGCAGGCGGCGCTCGAAGCCGCCGACGAAATCGGCATGGCGGTGATCGCCACCACCTTCTCGCTGGTGGCGGTGTTCCTGCCGACCGCCTTCATGAGCGGCATTCCGGGACGCTTCTTCAAGCAGTTCGGCTGGACCGCGGTGCTGGCGATCCTGGCTTCGCTGGTGGTGGCGCGCCTGCTCACGCCGATGATGGCGGCCTACATCTTGAAGCCCGCCAAACCGCACGAGCAGAAGGATGGGCCCCTGATGCGCCGCTACATGGGCGCCATGCAGTGGTGCCTGCGCCATCGCCTGGCCACCTCCCTGATTTCGCTGCTGTTCTTCGCCGCCTCGATCGCCCTGGTGCCGCTGCTGCCGACCGGCTTCGTCCCGGCCGCCGACCGTGGCCAGACCCTGGTCAACGTCGAGCTGCCGCCCGGCTCGACACTGGCGCAGACCCGCGCGGTGGCCGAACAGGCGCGCCTGGCGGCGATGCGCGTGCCCGGCGTGACCGGCGTGTTTTCCTCGATCGGCGGCGGTTCCAGCGGCGACGCCTTTGCGCCCGGCGCAGCGGCCGAGGCGCGGCGCGCGGTGCTGACCGTGACCACCGTGCACCGCAGCGACCGCGACGCCAAGCTCGACGAGCTGGAGCGCCAGATGCGGACGCAATTGTCCGGCATTCCAGGCGCACGCTTCAACGTCGGCCAGGCCGACACCGGCAGCAAGATGCAACTGGTGCTGCGCAGCGAAGACCCGGTGGCGCTGGCGGCGGCCGCCCAGCGCGCCGAACGCGACCTGCGCACGCTGCGGGGCATCGGCAACGTCAGCTCCAGCGCCTCGCTGGTGCGCCCGGAAATCATCGTCCGCCCCGACTTTGCGCGCGCCGCCGACCTGGGCGTGACCGCCGCCGCGATCGGCGAGACAGTGCGCGTGGCCACCGCCGGCGACTACGAACAGTCGCTGGCGAAGATGAATTTGTCCGAGCGCCAGGTGCCGATCCGCGTCAAGTTGCCGGACGCGGTACGCGCCGACCTCGACGCCATCGGCCGCCTGACCGTGCCCGGCAAGAACGGGCCGGTACTGCTGGCCAGCGTGGCGAGCATCACCATGGAAAGCGGCCCGGCCCAGATCGACCGCCTGAACCGCAGCCGCAACGTGACGCTCGAAGTGGAGCTGTCGGGCCGCTCGCTCGGCGAGGTGAATACCGAGGCGCGCGCCCTGCCCGCCTTTAACACGCTGCCGGCCTCGGTGACGATCGCGGAACTGGGCGACGCCCAGGAAATGCAGGCGCTGTTCGCCAGCTTCGGCATCGCCATGACCATCGGCGTGCTGTGCATCTATGGCGTGCTGGTGCTGCTGTTCGCCGACTTCATGCAGCCGCTGACGATCCTGGCGGCGCTGCCGCTGTCGATCGGCGGGGCGTTTGTGGCGCTGCTGGTCACCAACAGCGCGCTGTCGATGCCGACCATGATCGGCCTGATCATGCTGATGGGGATCGTGACCAAGAACTCGATCCTGCTGGTCGACTACGCGATCCTGGCGCGCCAGGCCGGCATGGACCGCTTCGCTGCCCTGGTCGATGCCTGCCACAAGCGTAGCCGCCCGATCATCATGACCACGATCGCCATGGGTGCCGGCATGCTGCCGCTGGCCCTGGGCCTGTCGGGCGACCCGAGCTTCCGTTCGCCGATGGCGATAGCCGTGATCGGCGGGTTGATCACCTCAACGCTGCTCAGCCTGCTGGTGGTGCCGGCGGTGTTCACCTACGTGGACGACTTCAAGGACTTCCTGTGGCGCGGCGTGCACCGGGTACGCAGGCATCCGCATGACACGCCGGCCAAGACGGGCGAGCCGACGGCGATGAAGTGACGAGCCGGCTCGCCGGCGAAGCATCCACCAAGCAAAACGCCGGCGATGCCGGCGTTTTGCTTGGTGAGGTTATTGCTGAATGCACCTTACTGCCAGGTGCACGTTACTGCTAGAAGATGATTGCGAGCAGGATGATGATCGGAATCGGCACTCCCAGCAGCCAGAGTAGTATCGAACGCATGGTGTTCTCCCTTCCTGATTGATCGAACGTGGGGTTCAGGCGTCGCGCAGGCGTCCGCCTATCGTGGCGCACCAGCTGGCGACGAAGGCGCCGATGAACAGGGCCACGGTCAGCCACAATGCCGTGCCGGCGGCCGCCTTGCGGGCCTTGTCGGCGGCCTCTTTTGCCGTCGCCTTGGCCTTGGCCGCCGCTGCCGCACTGCGGGCGTAGACGTCGTCGACGCGCTTCTCGGCGCTTACCCGGTCCAGCCCGGTGCGTTCGGCGATGCGGGTGGCGAGATACGCGCGGTCTTCGGTCGCCAGGCTACCGCTCGGCACGCTGGTGGCGAGGATGCGCATGGTTTCGCGGCGCAAGGCGGCGTCGTCGACGGTGCCGGGCTTTTCGCTGCGCAGCATCATGTCGGAGAAATAGTCGAGCGGATTGCCACCCGCGCCGTTGGCGTTGCCGCTTTCGTTGTTCGCCACCGCCGCGGCTGCGCCGCTGGCCATGGCGGCCTTGGCGACGCCGGTGCCGGCATCGACGGCGGTCCCGGCCATCTTGCCCATCAGGCCGCCAAAGAAGGCGGCGGTGACCAGCGTGGCCACGGCCCAGGCCAGCATGCCGTGCGCGGTGTCGCGGAAGTAGACTTCGTCGGTACGCACGCTGGCCCATTTGACGCGCAGGCGCCCGGCCAGGTAGCCGCCGACGGCCGACGCCGCCAGTTGGGTCAGGGTCAGCCACAGGATGGCCCCGAGGCCGAGCGCGACGCCGGAATTGTCCGACCAGGGCGAAGCGGCGGCGAAGCCGAAACCCGAGCCGAGCAGGTAGAGCACGAGGGAGAGCGCTGCGGCGGCCACGGCGCCCGCGAAGATCGCGCCCCACGACACGCCGGAGCGGCGCGCTTCGACGGCGCCGTCGGGCAGGTTCTGGGCCGGGATGCCACCCGCAGAGGCGTGCGTTGCCCCGCCCATCGAATGCGCTTGCATAAGTTCTCCCTTCTGAATTCGTGTAAAGGATGATTCCCGGCCAGCACGTTGCGGGCCGGGAATTCAAGGATGGGACGGCCTGAGGCAGCGCAACGCTGCCTCAGGCACGATCATCCCGTTGCGATCAGCTCAGTGATCAATAATCGCGACGGTTGCTGCCGCCCAGCAGCTTGGCCAGGACATAGCCCACGCCGACTGCGATGGCGATCGCGGTGCCCGGCTTGTTGCGGACGTAGTCGCGGCCCGAATCGGCCAGTTGCTGGTAGGTGTCGTTCATTTGCTCCTTGCGCGAGCCGAAGCTTTCCTGGGCGCTGCTCAGCAGGCCGCTCAGCTTGTCGACGCCGGCGTGGGCGCTGCTGACGACACGGTCGACCATCGGCTGGGCTGCCTCGGCGGCCTTGTCGATCTGCTTGTGCATGTCTTCAGGCTTGACCGACGACAGCACGCTCGCGTCCTTCGACGACGAATCGCTGCTCGAACCGGTCTGGCCGCTGGCGCCGCCCATCGCGCCCGACGAGCCGGACGAACCTGCGCCCGAAGCCGAGCCGCCGGTCGACGACGAACCGGTCGACGACGAGCCGGTGGACGACGAACCCATGGCGCCCGAGGAACCCGAGCTGCCGCTGCCCGACGACGAACCTGCGCCGCTGGACGAACCCAGGCTGCCCGACGAACCGGACGCGCTGCTGGCGTTGCTGGTGCCGCCGACGGCGCCGGTGCTCGAGCTCGTTGCCGGGCTGGCGCTCGACGACGAGGTGCCGCTCATGCTGCCCGACGACGAACCGGTGCTGCCCGACGAGCCGCTGGCGCCCTTCTGGCTGCTGGCGCCGGACTGCTGGTCCTTGCCCAGGCTCGATTGCTGGTCCTTGCCAATGCTGCTGCCTGCGCCTTGGCGGCTGGCATCAACGCCTTTACCTTCGGTCGATTTTTGATTATCCATGACTTTGTCCTCGTAAAAAGTAGTTCACCGCGGAGCAGACCGACACCCGATCCACATTCTCCCCGATTGCGCTCGAAACAAAACGGAGGCGCGAAAATGGACTGCGCTACATCAATGGATCATTCAGATAATGCTTTCGGTCAAGGATTCGCATCGATGACATCTGGCGATCTCAAAAGTTCCACCGAATTCCTCTATAGCTCGTCACTTTCGCATCCCGTCTTACAGCGTACGCCGCTCTGGCGTACCGCACGATTGCGGTCTTCGGGAAAACCGCGTCGCGATACAAAAGTTATAACAGCCGGGAAGGCGGAACAGTGCGCTGACTAACAGAGCTGTCAGATCGATGTACTTTGGATGAAGATGAGGGTGAAAAGCGCGGCGTACAGGAAAAAACAATTGCCTCTAGCAATCAAAAATAGTAACCGGCCTGCACATTGACCCGGCGGGTGGAACGGTCGTATTCGGCGCGCGTCGCACCCAGCCCGCCGGCATCGGGCGACAGGTAGGGGTGGTGCCTGCCGCGCATGAAGTCCAGGTAGAACACCCATTTTCCCGACGAAAAGCTCAGGCCGGTAACGTTCTGCACCGAATCCTTGTAGCCGCCGACCTGCTTGCGCAGCACGCCGTAGTCGTTGTAAACCTTGAAGCCGCTGAACGGCCCTAACGTGCCGGGGATGTCGTAGCTGATGTTGGCGATATATATGGTGCCTTTCGTGGCTAGCGGATACGGGTAGCCGAAGGCGCCGAGCATCACGAAGCTGTTGGGGTCGAGCCCGCCGTAGGTCTGGCCGGCGTCGTGGGCCGTCCGGTAGCGGTAGCGCAAGGCCTCGAGCATCAGCTTGAACGGGCCCACCGGCCCGGCGTAGTGGACGGCCGCCGCGTTGCGCCGGGTGGTGTCGCCGGCACCGTTGCGGATCTCGCCGGTCAGGCCCGAGATGCCGATTTGGTGCCGTGCATCCGGCCCGACATGCCAGGCCATGCGGCCGACCAGGGTATTGCGCTCGCTGTCGCGCTGTCCAGTACCGAAGCCTTGTTCCTCGTCATCGGCCACGATGTTGTAGGAGTAGCGGTTCGACGCGCCGGCCGTGTTGCCGCCGCCGCCATACGAGCCGCCGTCGCGCGGATAAAAGCCGAGCTGCCACGCGAAGGGGCCGGGCCGGCTGGCATAGGTCACACCCAGGTCGTACTTGTCCTCGAAGCCGGCATAGAAGGCGATCGACGAGTAGAAATTATTCGATGCGAACGGATACAGTCCGAAGACCTGCTTGTCCAGGCCCACGTGCAGCGTGCTCTTGTCGGCGAAACGCATGCCGACCCAGCCGTGGTGCAGGAAATGCTGCCAGTAGCCGCCCTGCCCTTTCGGGTAATTGTTGTAGCGGTATTCGGCCGATCCGATCAGCGTGCCATCGTCGTAATCGACATTCACGCGCGCCGTGTCCAGGCCGAAGAAGCCGCTCGGATAGTCGTCCTGCCAGCTCTTGTAGACGTAATTGAAGCGGATCGCGCCGCCGATCTTGAGCGGTGAGCCGGTCTCGTCTTCGGCGCGGGCGGGTACACCGGACAGGATGGCCATCGCCAGCGTGGCAGCGCCCAGGCGGGTCGTTGTCTTCATTGTTTTCCTTTCTTGCTGCGTCGAACAGCGCGACGGCAGTCGGTCGTCCATGCCGATGCACAACCTTGCCAGTGCGGTCTCTCGCAGCGAGGCAATCGCCAGCGCGGCGGGTGGGGCAAGGGGCGCGCGAGCGCGCTTGCCGGTCCGTTCGGACAGCTGCATGGGCTGCATCATCGTGGACATTGTTTCCGGCCATGGCGGCGATACCGCGCGGGCGAAATGATCCGCCCGGCATCGAGCCGGGCATGGTCCCCGTGTACGCCACGGCGCCCGGTGAATGTGTGGGATCGGCGTTTGTCCGGCAACACGGGCCAGACCGATCCTGGTCAGTTGACGGTGCCAACTGCCTTCAAGTAGGCAAGATTCTAGCAGAACAGCAACATTCATACAAATGTAGATGCATTTGTTATAATTTCGCAGCCTGCATGCCGTTGAAACGGCAGCCACCTGGCAGGCTGACTGGCGCCTGTCCAATCGTACACTTTACCCCGGCGTCCGCGGTGTAAGCTCGCCGGAACAGAAGCGCACACCCGGTCGATCCGCAGCGCATTGCCCGGCGCACCGGGCCCGTCTATTTCATGAAGGAAAGCCGAATCGATGACTGATGCCGACCCGAAGCACACCGCCGCTCTTGCCACACGCCCGCGCATGCAGGTCAATCCGCCGGTCTTCTTCATCTCGGCAGCCCTGATCCTTGCCTTCGTGCTGTTCGGCGCCCTGTTCCCGGAGCAGGCGGGTCGCGCCTTCGACGCGGTGCAGGCCAAGGTTGTCCACGACTTCGGCTGGTTCTATATCCTGACCGTCGCCATTTTCCTGATCTTCGTCATCTTCCTCATGCTGAGCCGTTACGGCGACGTCAAGCTCGGCCCCGACGACAGCGAACCCGAGTACAGCTACCTGTCCTGGTTCGCGATGCTGTTCAGCGCGGGCATGGGCATCGGCCTGCTGTTCTTCGGCGTCGCCGAGCCGATCCAGCACTATGCCAAGCCGCCCGTGGGCGAGGGCAGCACGGTCGAAGCGGCGCGCCAGGCGATGGTGCTGACCTTCTTCCACTGGGGCTTGCACGCCTGGGCGATCTACCTCGTGGTCGGCCTGGCGCTGGCCTATTTCGCTTTCCGGCGCGGCCTGCCGCTGACCCTGCGCTCAGGGCTGTTCCCGCTGATCGGCAAGCATATCCACGGCCCGGCCGGCCACGCCATCGACATCTTCGCAGTGCTGGGCACGATGTTCGGCGTCGCTACCTCATTGGGCTTCGGCGTGCTCCAGGTGAATGCCGGCTTTTCCCACCTGTTCGGCCTGCCGGTGAACCCGACGGTGCAGATCATCCTGATCGCCGTCATCACCGGCATGGCGACGCTGTCGGCCGGCACCGGGCTCGACAAGGGAGTCAAGCGCCTTTCCGAACTCAACATCATCCTGGCGATCGCGCTGCTGGTCTTCGTCCTGTTGGCGGGCTCGACCGTGTTCCTGCTGCAGGCCTTCGTGCAGAACATCGGCGCCTACCTGGGCGCGGTGGTGCAGCGCACCTTCCGCATGTACGCCTACGAACCGAATGCCTGGCTGGGCGACTGGACCCTGTTCTACTGGGGCTGGTGGATCTCGTGGTCGCCTTTCGTCGGCATGTTCATCGCGCGCATTTCGCGCGGCCGCACGATCCGCGAGTTCGTCGGCGGCGTGCTGCTGGTGCCGGTCCTGTTCACCTTCCTCTGGATGACGGTGTTCGGCAATACCGCCATCGCGCTCGACCTGAGCGGCGCCGCGCCCATTGTCCAGACCGTCGCCGACAATATCCCGGTGGCGCTGTTCGAGGTGCTGGAACAGTTGCCGTTCTCGACGGTCGCATCGGGCATCGCCACCCTGCTGATCGTGACCTTCTTCGTGACCTCGGCCGATTCCGGCGCGCTGGTAATCGACATGATCACGTCCGGCGCCGCGCCGAATCCACCGGTCTGGCAGCGCATCTTCTGGGCGATCTGCGCCGGCGTCGTGGCGGCCGTGCTGCTGCTGGCCGGCGGCCTGCAGGCGCTGCAGACCGCCGCGCTGGCCAGCGCGCTGCCCTTTGCTGTCGTGATGCTGCTCATCTGCTACGGC
>Ga0308166_1000996_pt1 | contig 32836 bp, 28 predicted proteins | sample PhyCR2_2_FD_202137 | JGI IMG/M metagenome (GOLD analysis project Ga0308166, IMG submission 202137) | Phyllosphere microbial communities from UC Gill Tract Community Farm, Albany, California, United States - DLSLCC.R2 | ecosystem: Host-associated > Plants > Phyllosphere > Unclassified | place... | reverse complement strand
CGCCCTCGGGAACGCCTTCTGGCAGGTGCCGTGAATGTTAAGGCTTGATGCATTTCTTCATAGCGGACATCCAGGTTCGGGTAACACCCGATAAACTGATCGCATACCACCGGAGGAAAAGGAGCCCACGATGGCAGCGATGAAGCCGAGGACCGGAGACGGACCCATGGAGGCCGTGAAAGAAGGGCGACTCATCATCGTGCGCGTCCCGCTCGAAGGAGGCGGCCGTCTGGTCGTCTCCGTGAACGACGCAGAGGCGAAGGAACTTCACGACGTGCTGGCAGCCGTCGTGGCGCCCGCCTGATCGAACTCGAATTCGCGCACGCGGATTCACGAAGAGGGCGACGGATCGATGATCCGTCGCCCTCTTTCCGTCGTGGTGGACCGATCGCTCAGGACTCTCCGACACTGATCAGCTGCAGCAGACCTTCGCCGGTCGTCGACACGGTGGCGAGCACCGCAGATGATTCCTGCGTCTCCTGGATCAGAGAGCGGTAGGCGGAGGTGATCTCGTCCCGCTGCACGGGGTCCGCGACGCGGCCTCCGCCGAGCACGCGGGGAACCAGGACCATACCGCCGGTGCGCACGAGCCGCAGCCCGTGCTCGACGTAGTCGATGACGTTCTCGGGATCTGCGTCGACGAGCACGATGTCGTACGATGCCTCGTTCATCCGCGGCAGCACGTCGGCGGCGCGGCCGGTGATGAACCGCGCCTTCGTCGCCGGGATGCGCGCATCCGCGAACGCCTGGCGAGCGGCGGCCAGATGCTCGGGTTCGTTGTCGATCGAGGTCAGGACGGCGTGCGGTGCACCGCGCAGCAGCCAGAGTCCCGAGACGCCGGCTCCGGTGCCGATCTCGACGATGGACCGAGCGCCGGTCGCGGCGGCCAGCACGGAGATCTGCGAACCGACGGCCGCGCTGATCGGCGATGCGCCGAGCTCGACGGCATGCGCGCGTGCGCGGGCGATCGGCGACGGCTCCACGATGGATTCGCGGATGAAACGTGCGTTCGCATCGTTCTCGCTCATTGCCTGATTCTCCCGACTGAGATATGTGTTCTCCCAGGGTATGCGCTCGGTGCGCGGCGCACGGGCAGGCGCGGCGGTAGCCTGGACAGATGCAGTTCGGGATCACCTTCGAGAAGCTGCTGCTCATCGGTCTGATCGCTGTGCTGCTCATCGGACCGGAGCGGCTGCCGCGCTATGCCGAGAGCGTCGCCAAGCTCGCTCGCCGTGCCGGCGAGTTCCTTCGGGACACCAAGTCGCGCGTCCGTGACGAGATGGGCCCCGAGATCGACGACGTCGACTGGCGAAAGCTCGACCCTCGCCAGTACGACCCTCGGCGGATCATCCGGGATGCTCTCTTCGAAGACGACCCCGCACCGGGGCAGGCTCGCGCGCAGACCGTCGTCGCGGAGCCCGCAGTCAAGCCGGTGCACACGCCCAGGGTGCGACCGGAGTTCTCGCACGCGAGCCCTCCACCGTACGACCCGGAAGCGACCTGAACCGGTCCGCCGATCGGCGCTCAGGCGATCCGCTCGCGCAGCCGCGCGATGTCGGCGTCACTCAGCAGCGCTCGCGGGATCGCGGTGATCGCTGAGGCGCCGCGCAGCTTGAGAAGCACTGCATCCGTGCCTGCGCGCATGCTCTGGAACGTGCCGTACTCGATGTCGGACGAGCGGGTGCCGGCGCCGATGTGCAGGGCGCTCTCGCCGAGCCGCACCCACACCACGGTGCCTGGCGGTGTGGCGGCTCGCACGGCACGTCGGGCTCCGACGATCGTCATGACGACCGCATAGACCATGAGGGCGATGCTCGCGACGGGAAGCAGCCCCGAGAGCCCGGCGCTCCCTCCGGCCGCGCTCAGGTTCAGGATGCTCAGCGCGAGCGCCGCGGCGAGGGCGATCCACATGACGATCGCCGCAGGGCGGGTCAGGGCGTAGACCGCGGCATCACGGGCCATGCCTCGAAGCAGCCGCTCGTCGATGGTGAGTGCCATCCGCCGCACCTAGCCGAGGGTCATCGGGAGTGAGCGGCCCGCGAGTCCGCGGCCCTGGCCGGCGAGAGTGCGGGCGAGGTCGCGGATGGCCGTCGCCGCGGCATCCGTGCTGTCGCCGAGGACGATCGGGACGCCGATGTCTCCTCCCGTACGCAGCGCGGGGCTGAGCGGGATCGAGGCGAGCAGCGGAACGGGCTGCGTCTCTGACAGCGCCTCGGCGACGGCCGCACCTCCGCCCGAGCCGAACAGGTCGATCACCGTGCCGTCCGGCAGGGTGAAGGCGCTCATGTTCTCGACCACGCCGATCACCCGCTGACCGGTCTGGCGTGCGACGAGTCCGCTGCGGATCGCCACATCGGATGCGGCGGCCTGCGGGGTCGTGACGACGAGGACCTCGGCGTGTGGAAGCAGCTGCCCGATAGAGATGGCGATGTCGCCGGTGCCTGGGGGCATGTCGATCAGCAGGATGTCGAGGTCGCCGAAGAAGACGTCCGTCAGGAACTGCTGCACCGTGCGGTGCAGCATCGGCCCGCGCCATGCGACCACGGCCTCGCCGTCGCGGAGGAACATGCCGATCGAGATGGTCTTCACCCCGTGCGCGACGGGCGGGAGCATGAGGTCGTCGATGCGGGTCGGCTGAGTCCCCGTCGGGATGCCGAGCAGACCCGGGATCGAGAAGCCGTGCACGTCGGCGTCCACGAGGCCGACGGCCAGACCCTGATCGGCGAGGGCGGCCGCGAGGTTCGCGGTCACCGTGGACTTGCCCACTCCGCCCTTGCCGCTGGAGACGAGGATCACGCGGGTGAGCGAATCCGGGCCGAACGGCATCTGGCGGGCGGGGCGTCCGTCGCGGAGCTTCTCGGTGAGCGCCTTGCGCTCGGTAGGCGTCATCACGCCCACCTCGACCTCGACCTCGGTGACGCCGGGCACGGATGCCGCGGCGGCGCGCACGTCGGATTCGATGCGAGCGGCTGCGGGGCATCCGACGATCGTGAGCACGATGGAGACGCGCGCGCGACCGTCGTCGACCGCGATCTCCTTCACCATGTCGAGGTCGCCGATCGGCCTTCGGAGCTCAGGGTCGCTGACGGCTGCGACCGCCGCGCGGACGGACTCGGCGGAGCTCATGATGCGGATCGCCCGCCGGACCGTCGCTCGGCGGACGGCGGCTCGTCGTTCTCGCCGAGCTCGGCCAGCAGAGCTTTGAGCTCCTGGCGGAGGACATCGCGGGTCACGACCTGATTGTTGCGCTCCTCGAGGGACATGCGCAGGGCGACGATCTCGCGAGCGAGGTACTCGGTGTCGGCGAGGTTGCGCTCGGCGCGCTGACGATCCTGCTCGATCTGCACGCGGTCGCGGTCGTCCTGGCGGTTCTGCGCGAGCAGGATCAGGGGAGCGGCATACGACGCCTGCAGGGAGAGCATCAAGGTGAGGGCCGTGAATCCGAGCGCGGCGTCATCGAAGCGCAGGTGATCGGGCAGCAGCGTGTTCCAGCAGATCCAGAGCACGCAGAACAGCGTGAGGATCAGCAGGAATGCCGGCGTGCCCATGGCGCGGGCGACCCACTCGGTGAAGCGCCCGAAGCGGTCGCGCGACGTCGATCGCTGGCGCGAGGTGCCACGGCCCAGAGGAGCATCGAGCTGGGGCGAGCGGGAGCGGGCCATCAGCGCACCTCCTTCGGGACGGTCGGCTCGTCGCTGTCGTGCGTGCGCCAGTCGTCGGGGAGCAGGTAGTCGAGGACGTCGTCGATGCTGATCGCGCCGACCAGGCGGTGCGCGGTGTCGATCACCGGAAGTGAGACCAGGTCGTAGCTCGCCAGCATCCTCGCGACCTCGGCGGCGGACGCCGTGACGTGCACCGGCTCGAGACTGTCGTCCATGATGGCGCCCAGTCGCTCATGGGGCGGGTAGCGCAGCATCCGCTGGAAGTGCACCATGCCGAGCAGTCGTCCGGTCGGCGTCTCGAAGGGCGGCAGAGTGACGAAGACGGCTGCGGCGAGGGCCGGGTGCAGCTCGTGTCGGCGGATCAGGGCGAGGGCCTCGGCGACCGTGGCATCGGCGGAGAGGATGATCGGCTCGGGCGTCATCAACCCACCGGCCGTGTCGGGGCCGTAGCGCAGCAGCATCCTGACGTCCTCGGCCTCTTCCGGCTCCATCAGCTCGAGCAGCTGCTCGAGGCGGTTGGGCGGCAGCTGGGCGAGGAGGTCGGCCGCGTCGTCCGGCTCCATCTGATCGAGGATGTCGGCGGCGCGCTCGTCGCCCAGACGGTCGAGGATGTGCACCTGCTCGTCCTCGGGCATCTCCTCGAGGGCATCGGCGAGGCGGTCGTCGGAGAGCTCCTCGGCGACCTCGATCATTCGCTGCTGCGGCAGATCGAGCAGGGTGTTCGCCAGGTCGGCGGCATGCAGCTCGGAGTACGACGCGACGAGCTGCTCTGCGGACTGCGATTCGCCGGGTGAGTGCTGCTCGGCCACCTCGCTCCAGGCGGCGAACGTCGTGGGCCCCTTCGCGAACGGCGAAGCGCTGGTCTTCGGGCGGCGGAGGAAGAGCTGGCTGACGGCCCACTCGCCGAGGCGGTTGGGTTCGATCGCCACATCCTCGATCACAGCGGTCCCGCTGCCGTCGACCAGGCTCACTCGTCGGCCGAGCAGCTCGGCCAGGACGCGCACCTCGCCGGCGCGCGGTGAGAATCGTCGCACGTTGATGAGACCGGTGCTGATCACCTGACCCGCGCGGATCGATGTCACCCGTCCGATCGAGAGGAAGACGTGTCGGCGCCCGGGGATCTCGACCACGAGGCCGATGACGCGCGGGGCCGCCGTACTTCGGTACACGATGACGACATCACGGACTTTGCCGAGCCGGTCGCCCACGGGATCGAAGACGGCGCAGCCTGCAAGGCGCGCGGCGAATACCCGTTGTGTGCTCACTCATCCAGCGTAGTGCGCGGGGCCCTGAGAGTCCTGCCCCGAGCCTCGCGTCGAGGCATCGACGCGACACGCTCCCGGCCGCGTCACCGGTGGACATGGAACAATGGCGGGATGAGCATGCTGAACCGTCCAGCTGACAGCCGCGATGAAGGCGAGATCGTCGCCTCCACCCGTGATTACGAAGGCGCGCAGAAGACGGTGTCGAAACTGATCGCCGAAGACGTGCCCGCCCGCGACATCGCCATCATCGGACAGAGCGTCCGCACGGTCGAGCGCATCACCGGCCGCCTCGGGTACGCCGCCGCCGCCAGATCCGGTGCCGTCAACGGGGTGCTCATCGGACTCTTCCTCTCGGCGATCCTCGTGATCGGCAACCCCGAGGTGCCGATCCAGCTCTTCGTCGGCTTCGTCTTCATCGGTGTCGCGCTCGGCATGCTGCTGAGCCTCGTCACCTACGCGATCGTGCGTCGCCGTCGCGACTTCGCGAGCGTGACGCAGTTCGCCGCCGACCACTACGAGGTCAGGGTGCAGGCCGCCTCGCTGGCGAAGGCGCGTCTGGCACTGGGAGCGGCGAAGCCCACCCCGGTCCGGGCGCCGGTGAACCTCGACGAACCGCCGCGGTACGGCGAGCGCATCACGCCAGGGGGGCACACGGCACCGAATCCTCCTGCCACTCCCGTCGAGCCTGCCCCCGGGCCCGAGCAGGTCCCCGGCTCGGAGCCCACACCGCCCCTCGGCGGTGGGCAGACCCCGCCGGACGAGACTGTCATCCCGCCGCGCCCGGCCGATCCGGTCACACCGCCCACCGAGTCGTCGGAGCCCGGTGCTGCCGGCGTCCCGCCGAAGTCGGCGGAGCCCGCCTGATGTCGGAGGGGAGCAACGAGACTCGCACTCCCCGGGAGTCCACGGCGTCGGAGCCGTCGTCGGGGCCGTCGCCGTACGAGTCCGTTCCGCCTGCACCCCCGGCTCCTGCTGCGACTCCGACCGCAGGCCCACCACCTTCCGTTCCTCCCCAGGTGCCGGTCTACGGCGATGCCCCGCCCCAGACGCCCGGATATGCGCAGCACCCTCAGGCGCCCGGATACGTTCCGCCCCAGGCTCCCGGATTCGGATATCCGCTGCCCCCCGGATACGGGAACCCGCAGCAGCAGACCGGTCACCCCGCTCCCGGGTACCCCGCTCCCGGTTACCCCGCAGGAGGCTACCCGGTCGGCGCATATCCGGCTGCCGTCCCGCCTCGTGGCCTGCTGCCGTGGGCGCTGGGCCTGTTGATCCTCATCCCCTTCCCGTTCGTCGGCGGGCTCGCGTCCGGGATCGCGATGGCGGTCAGTGGCGGCGCCTCCCGTCGCTTCGGGGGAGTGGCCCGCGAGAACGCACGCGCGGCACTGAACTGGGGCTTGACCTACCTGCTGGTCTCCACGGTGCTCCTGGTCTCGCACTTCGTTCTGCTGTTCTCGTTGACGGCTGACTCCCCGACGTCGGGCTTCTACCCGATCGGCATCCCGATCACGATCTACTTCGCGCTCTCGGTGCTGCACCTCGTGCTCGTGATCGTCGGCCTGGTCCGTGCAGCCGGAGGCAAGGTCATGCGGGTGCCGTTCGCCATCCCGTACCTCCGCGGCTGATGACGGTCATCCCTGTCGAGCTGCCCACGGGGGCGGCGACGGTCTCCGCCGACTGGGCTCCCGGGTCGAACGGTGCGACCGTCGTCATCGCGCACGGCGCGGGCACGGGCAAAGACCACCCCTTCCTCAGGGGGTTCGCCGACGCGCTCGGGGCGCTCGGATTCTCGACGCTGCGGTTCAACTTCCCGTACGTCGAGCAGGGGCGCAGGATGCCGGGGCCGGCGGCGCACGCGATCGTGACGTGGAACGCGGCCGTGGCCTTCGCCCGCGAGCAGGATCCGGCAGCGTCCATCTGGGCCACCGGCAAGTCGTACGGCGGGCGGATGGCGTCCATGGCGGCGTCCGAGGGGCTCGTCGTCGACGGCCTCGCGTACCTCGGCTATCCGCTGCACGCCCCGGGCAAGCCGGAGAAGCCGCGCGCGGAGCACCTGCCGGCGATCACTGTCCCTCAGCTCTTCATCGAAGGCGCGAACGATCCCTTCATCCAGCCGGTGAGGCAGTTCGAAGACGTCGTCGCCACCTGCCAGGACGCGCGAGTCATCTGGATCGAGGGCGGCGGACACACGTTCGAGGTGAAGGGGCGCAAGCGCCCCGCGTCCGACATCGGCGCGTCGCTCGCCCCGTTCGTCGCGGAGTTCGCCCGGCCCTGACAGCATGGCAGGGTGAGCCTCGAACGAATCGCCCTGATCTCGGATGTGCACGGCAACCTGACCGCACTCGAGGCGGTGCTCGCCGACATCGAGCGCCGCGGGATCACCCGCATCGTCAACCTCGGCGACACGGCGGGCAAAGGCCCGCGAGGAGAGCGTGCGGTGCAGCGCTGCCGCGCCGTGTGCGAGATGAACGTCCGGGGCAACTGGGACGACTTCCTCCCCACGATCCCTGACGACGGACCGCCGGAGATGCTGTGGTGGCGCGACGAGCTGTCCTCCTCGAGCAGGGCATGGCTCGCTGCTCTTCCGCTGAGCGCCGATCTCGTGCTCAGCGGTCGTCGGATCCGGCTGTTCCATGCCTCGGCGCAGAGCCCGCATGTCAGGGTGCACTTCCATCACACCCCCGAGCAGTTCTCGGCGATGTTCGAGGCGACGGAGATGACGGGCGACGGCCCGCTCCCCGATGTCGTGGGCTATGCCGACATCCACGACGCCTACATCGAGTCGAACGACGGCCGCACTCTGTTCAACGTCGGCAGCGTCGGGAACCCGCTCGACACCCCGGTTCCGTCGTATGTGATCCTGGAGGGCGGTGCGGCTGTCGAGGATCCCTTCGGCATCCAGTTCGTGCGGGTGCCGTACGACGTCGAGGCCGAGATCGCGGTGGCCGAGTCTCTCGACATGCCGACCGCCGACGTCTGGTCGGTCGAGCTCCGCACCGCCGTGTACCGAGGGCGACAGTCATGAAGGGGCTGCATCACGTCGAGGTCTGGGTGCCCGACATCGACGATGCCGTGAAGAGCTGGGGATGGCTGCTCGCGCGATTGGGCCTCGAGCTCACGGGTGAGTGGGCGGACGGTCGCACGTGGGACACCGGGAGCGCCTACCTGACGCTCACGACGTCACCGAACCTGTCGTCCGCCGCACATGACCGGCGTCGCGCGGGGGTGAACCACCTGGCCTTCTGGGGCGGGACCCGCGAGGAGGTCGATGTCGTTCTGGCGGACGCGGAGGCGCACGGGTGGCGTCCGCTGTACCAGGAGAGGTATCCGCACGCCGGTGGACCGGACCACTACGCGGGGTGGGTGGAGAACGCGCAGGGGTTCAAGGTCGAGATCGTCGCGGAGCCACTCGCCGAGGCATCACCCGAGGGATGAGAGCTCGGCGTCGTCGAGCAGCCGGTGCATGGTCGACAGCCCGAGGTCGCTCATGGCGGGGTGGGAGTCCTCGTAATACCAGCCGAGCCCCATCGCCTGCTGCAGCGCCCACGCCGCGCCTCGCATCCACTCGACGTCTCCCGAGCCCAGTCGGTCGCGGACGACCCGGCGGCGAGTGGCGTCGAACAGGTGCCAGGCGGCGACGAGGTCGAGCGCAGGATCCGCCGCTCCGAAGCCGCCTCCGTCGAGCACGCCGACCAGGCGATCCTCCGATACCAGGAGGTTGAACGGTGTGAGGTCCCGATGGCTCATGACGTCGGGGCCGCAGGAGGGGAGAGAGCGCAGAGCTTCCCACAGGGTGCGCACGCGAGCGGCATCGAGCAGGTGCCGGCTCCGCTCGACGCACAGCGCGATCCACTCGTCGTGGTCGGTGAGGACGCCGCCGCGACCCTGCCCGTCGAAGGCACGTCCCCGCGCATCCGTCGCCCGCAGAGTCGCGATCAGCCCGGCGACGTCGAATGCCAGCGAATCGGATGTCGCGTGGCGATCGTGGCTCGCAGTCTCTCCCGGCACCCAGGTCTGCGCCGACCACGCCGACGGGTAGTCCGAGGATGCCGCGCCGATGCCGACAGGCCGGGGCGCCGCCACCGGGCACACCGCCGCGAACTCCGACAACGCGTCGGCCTCGGCGGTCAGCGCCGCCTCGGTCTCCCCGGTGAGCGGGAATCGCGCCGCGAGATCGTCGCCGATGCGGATGATCGTGTTCACCGTCCCCGCTGCGGGGATGCGCCGCAGCGGCATGTGGGCGAACTCGGGAAACCGCCGGGCGATCAGGCGCCCGGCGGTGTCGTCGGTGAGCTCGAGCTCGCCCTCATGCATCCGGTGACGTCAGCTCTGGACCCGAGCGATCCACGCCTCGACCTCGTCGGCCGTACGGGGGATGTCGGCCGACAGGTTGACCGGGCCGTCCTCCGTCATCAGGATGTCGTCCTCGATGCGCACTCCGATGCCGCGGTACTCCGCGGGCACGGTGAGGTCGTCGATCTGGAAGTACAGGCCGGGCTCGATGGTGAACACCATGCCCGGGGCCAGGATGCCGTCGTAGTACATCTCGCGGCGAGCCTGAGCACAGTCGTGGACGTCGATGCCGAGGTGATGCGATGTGCCGTGCACCATGTAGCGGCGGTGCTGTCCTCCTGCATCACCGTCGAGGGCCTCCTGGGCGGTCACAGGGAGCAGGCCCCATTCGGCGACCCGTGCGGCGATCACCCGCATGGCGGCCTCGTGCACCTCGCGGAAGCGCACTCCCACACGTGCTGCGGCGAAGGCGGCGTCCGCAGCCTCTCGCACGGTCTCGTAGACCCGGCGCTGCACCTCGGTGAACGTGCCCGAGACCGGCAGGGTTCGGGTGATGTCGGCCGTGTACAGGCTGTCGGCCTCGACGCCCGCATCGACGAGGATCAGGTCCCCGGGGACGACGGTGCCGTCGTTGCGCGTCCAGTGCAGGTAGCACGCGTGAGGTCCGGAGGCGGCGATCGTGTCGTAGCCCTCGCCGTTGCCGTCCTCTCGGGCGCGGCGGTGGAACACGCCCTCGACGACGCGCTCGCCGCGTGCATGCGCGATCGCCTCGGGGAGCGAGCGGATCACGTCTTCGAAGCCCTGCGCGGTGATGTCGACCGCGCGGCGCATCTCGGTGATCTCGAACTCGTCCTTGACCAGGCGCAGCTCGGAGACGAAGCGGGTGAGGTCGTCGTCCTCGTCGAGAACCAGTTCGCCATCGACGGGTGCGAACCGGTCGAGGTGCTGGGTCTCGACCGCGAGGTCCGCCGCGACTCCTGCGAGGGAGGGGCGGGGACCGATCCAGAACTCGCCGACGGTGGCGTCCGCATAGAACTCGGTCGTCGTGCGGTCTGCCCGCTCGCGGAAGTAGAGGGTGACGTCATGACCGGCGTCGGTGGGCTCGAAGACGAGGATCGAATCGGGTTCGGCGTCAGAGGCCCATCCGGTGAGGTGCGCGAACGCCGAGTGCGCGCGGTACGGGTAGTCGGTGTCGTTGCTGCGCTGCTTGAGCGACCCTGCGGGGATGACGAGGCGTTTGCCGGGGAACGCGGCAGAGACGGCCGCCCGACGCGTCGCCGCGTACGAGGCCTGTGCGCGAGGTGCGGGGATCGACTCCGGGCGTTCCGCCCAACCGGTCGAGATCGTGTCGAGGAATCCGCGGGGGAAGGGCTGCTTGCGGTTCGTCGTCGTCGCCTCGGCGGGGGCCTCGGTGGTGGGCTCTGCGATCGTGTCGCGCTCTGCGGTGCTCATCCCTCCAGTCTGTCACCTGCGCGACGGGCGCGGGATGTCAGCCTGCGGGCTCGAGCTGCACCACGAGGCCGCGGTGATCGCTGCCGGTGGCGTCGTCGATGACGACGGATCCGGTGGCGGTCCAGCTCGGGGACGCCATGACGTGGTCGATCGGGGTGCTGAACAGCGCCGGAAGGGAACTCGGCCAGGTCCCGCTGTAGCCGTTCCCGGTGCGCGTCGCCGCATCTCGGCAGTACCCCATGTCGCCGCCGTCGACGCCGAGGCCGGCCATGTGGTCGATCGTCGCGTTGAAATCACCGGCGAGGATGAAGTTCCCCTCCGGGCACTGGTCGGCGATCCAGCGCAGATCGCTCTGCCACTGCGCCATGTCCTCCATACGCGGCGCGACGGCGTGCACGGCGACGATCGCGGGTCCGCCGGCGTTGCCGCCGACCGGCATCAGCACGACGCTCGGCACGGAACCCGTGTTGCTCGTGCCGTCCTCCGAGGACTCGATGACCGAGTACTCGCCGAGATCGGGCGAGACGAGGACAGTCGTGTGCCAGGACTTCGGGCCGTCGACCACGTCGGGCTTGAACTGCACGTGGTGCACCCACATCGGGTGATCCTGTTCGCGCAGCAGCACCGCGATCTGCTCGCCGACCTCTTCTGTCGTCTCCGGGAGCGCGACGATGTCGGCGTCGCGATCGAGGATCTGCGTCGCGATCTCCTCGGCAGAGACCTCGTCGCCGGCCGTGTTCCATGTCAGGACGCGGATGCTCGAATCCGTCGCCGCAGGAAGGGTGTCGCCGCCGAACCCGCGCTGGAATCCGATGGCACCGGTCGCGCCGGCGCCGAGCAGGGCGACGATCAGGACGGAGGCGGCGAAGCCGCGCAGCGGCTTGGCGAGGAGGAGCAGCAGCGAGAGCACGGCGACGACGAGGAATGCGGCGAGAACGACCCCGCGGGCCGCGACCACCTGCGCGAACGGATACGTCTGCTCGAGGTGGAAGAACTGCGGCCACACCACCACAGCCGTCGCGATCGCGAACAGCACGGTGACGAGGATCCCCAGTAGTCGAAACATCCCATCCAGCCTAGAAGGCATCTCTGTGAAGTCCCTGCCGCGACGGGCCCGCTCATCCCACACCGTCCGTCATCGGTACGCTCAGAGGATGGCCACCGCTCGTTCTCCTCGCTTCGTCGGTCCTGCCGACCTGCACATGCACTCCAATCAGTCCGACGGCACCGAGTCGCCGGCTGACGTGGTGCGTCAGGCGCACAGGTTCGGAGTCCGCACGATGGCGCTGACCGATCACGATCGGACGACCGGGTGGGACGAAGCGGCGGCGACCACTGCCGAGCTCGGAATGACGTTCCTCCCCGGCATGGAGCTGTCGGCGAAGCACGAATGGCGCAGCGTCCACGTGCTCGGATACCTCTTCGACCCGCTCGACGATGCCCTGATGGCCGAGACCGACCGGATCCGCGGCGACCGGATCGGGCGCGCGGAGCGGATCGTCCGCAGCATCGGACGCGACTACGACCTCAGCTGGGAGGACGTCCTCGCGCAGACCACCCTCGACGCGACGGTCGGACGCCCGCACATCGCCGACGCCCTGGTCGCTCGCGGGATCGTCAGGGACCGCACCGAGGCCTTCGACGGCATCCTGCACCCGCGCGAAGGCTATTACGAGCCTCACTACGCTCCCGACCCGCTCACCGCTGTGCGTCTCATCACGGAGGCCGGAGGAGTGGCGATCATCGCGCACCCCGTCACGGTGGGACGCGACCGGATGATGCCGGTGCCCTTCATCGAGAAGCTCATCGACGCCGGACTCGGCGGTTTCGAGATCGATCACCGCGAGAACACCGAATCCGGCAAGAAGACGCTGCGCGCGATCGTCGCGAAGCGCGATCTGATCATGACCGGTTCGAGCGATTACCACGGCACGGGCAAGCCGAATCTGCCGGGGGAGAACACGACCTCGGACGAGATGGTGGCGCGGCTCATCGAACGGGCGACGGGTGCTGCGCCGCGCTACGCCTGATCGCGAGGCTGTGTCGCGGGAAGACGAAGTGTCGCGGGAAGACGAAGGAGGGGCGGATGCCGTGTGGCACCCGCCCCTCCATGGTCGATCAGATCGAGGTTCGTCAGGCTCCGACGACCGGCGCTGCACCCGCGCCGCCCGAACCGCCGCGACGACGACGGCGGCGGCGTGCCGGGGCGGGCTTGCCGTCGTGGTGCTCCTTGCCGGCGCCGTCGTGCGTACCGGCGCCCTCGGCGCTGCGGTCACCTGACGGAGCGGACTGCGAGTCGCCGGACGCCGAGTCCGTCGCGCCTTCTGCGAACGTCGAACCCACCGGGTTCGAGCCTCCGCGGCGGCGACGCCGACGACGGGTGCCGCCCTCCTCGGTCCCTTCGGCGGCGGCATCCGCTGCGCGCTCCGGACGAGGTGCGCGCTCGGTCTTCACCGACTGCGTCTTCGGGGCCGAGACGAGGCGGCCCTTGGTGCCGGCCGGGATGTCGAGGTCCTCGAACAGGTGCGGGCTCGACGAGTAGGTCTCGACGGGCTCGGGCTGGCCGAACTCGAGGGCGCGGTTGATGAGCGCCCACTTGTGCAGGTCCTCCCAGTCGACGAAGGTCACGGCGATGCCGGTCTTGCCCGCGCGGCCGGTACGACCGGCGCGGTGCAGGTACGTCTTGTCCTCATCCGGGATGGTGTGGTTGATGACGTGCGTGACGTCGTCGACGTCGATGCCTCGTGCGGCGACATCGGTCGCGACGAGCACATCGCGCTTACCCGCCTTGAAGGCGGCCATCGAACGCTCGCGCTGGTCCTGGCCCATGTCACCGTGGACACCGCCGACGTTGAAGCCGCGGTCGCCGAGCTCGTCGACGAGGCGCTGCGCCGCACGCTTGGTGCGGGTGAAGATCACGGTCTTGCCGCGGCCCTCGGCCTGCAGGATGCGGGCGATGATCTCGTCTTTGTCGAGCGAGTGGGCGCGGTAGACGAGGTGCTTGATGTTGGCCTGCGTGAGGCCCTCGTCGGGGTCGTTGGCGCGGATGTGGATCGGGTTCGACATGAATCGTCGGGCGAGCGCGACGATCGGGCCGGGCATGGTCGCCGAGAAGAGCTGCGTGTGCCGCACGGCAGGCACGCGCTGGAAGATCTTCTCGATGTCGGCGAGGAAGCCGAGATCGAGCATCTTGTCGGCCTCGTCGAGCACGACCTCGGTCGCGTTCGAGAGGTCGAGCAGGCGCTGGCCCGCGAGGTCGATGAGGCGACCGGGGGTGCCGACGACGATCTGCGCTCCGGCCTTGAGCTGGTCGATCTGACCCTCATAGGCCTTGCCGCCGTAGATCGCGACGACGCTGGTCGAGCGGTTGCTGGTGAGCAGGTCGATGTCCTCGTACACCTGCACCGCGAGCTCGCGAGTGGGAACCACGATCAGCGCCTTGACGCCGTGCTCCGGGTTCAGTCCCAGTCGCTGAACGACGGGGATGCCGAAGCCGAAGGTCTTTCCGGTTCCGGTCTTGGCCTGGCCGATGATGTCCTGGCCGGGAAGGCCGAGGGGGATGGTCTGCTCCTGGATCGGGAAGGCGTCGACGATGCCCTTGGAGGCGAGTGCGTCGACGATGTCCTGATCGATTCCGAGATCAGCGAAGGTTGTCAATGTTCAGATGCCTGTCCGGCGACCTGCGAGGATCGCCATGTTTCACGGATCCACGCCGTCTCATGTGCCACAGGCGCGGGCCCCGCTCCTACGGCGGGGACAGCACCAGCCTACCCGAGGGGGTGGTGGCGCCCGGAAGTGCCTCGTCGCCCGAGTATTGTGAACCCCGTGGTGAACTGGTTCTGGAAGCGTAGGACGCCCCGGCGCACGATGACGTTGCGCAGTCGCGGGGAGCAGAGTGCATCGACGCGCGTCGACTTCGCCGAACTCGCCCCCGAGCTCACCCGGTTCCTCGGGCAGGCGGCGTACCTGCAGCTCGGCTACTTCGAGACGCTGACCCGTCTGATCAGAGCGACCCCGGAGCTGTCCGAGAAGGAGTCGCTGTCCCGCGCCGCCGGCGCGGCGCTGACGAAGCACCGGGCGATCGTCGACCTGATCGCCGAGCGCGGCGACGACCCCACGCAGCTGATGCTCCCATTCCGTGAGAACCTCGACGCGTTCCGCCGCAAGACGATCGGCGCACGCCCGCGCGAGACCCTCCTGGCCGTCTACATCACGGCGGGGATGCTCGACGACTTCTACTTCGCGCTCGCGTCGAGCTACGGCGAGACGGGCGAACGCGTGGCGGAGATCCTCAGCGAGGACGATGCTCGCCACGAGATCGTCGCGATCATCCAGGAGACGATCGACGGTGACGGCGAGTGGCGTTCGCTGCTCTCGATGTGGGCCCGCCGTCTCGTCGGCGACACGATCCTCGTCTGCCGGTCGGCTCTGCGTCAGCCAGAGCTCGCCGCCATGAGCGAGGACCGCGTCGAGCTGGTCTACACCGAGCTCATGGGAGCCCACGCCCGGCGCATGGACGCGATGGGCCTGGCCTCTTAGGCCACTGTCAGATGCCGAGTGCGGCCTTGGCCGTGGCATCTGACCGGCGACGGAGCGCGACGATCGCGACGGTCAGCGCAGCGGCCACGACGACCGAGCCGAGAACGCTCGCGAGCCAGAGCCAGACGCTGTCCTCGCCGACACCCAGCCATTGGAGCCCGGTGTAGACGACAGCGGCCAGAGCCGTGGCGATCGCAGGCGTCAGCGCGACTCCGCGCAGTTCTCGGCCACCGACCATGAAGTGGGCGGCGATGCCGAGCGCGCACGCCCCGATGAGTGCGAGAAGGATGTACATCGCGGTGTCAGGCGAAGAAGCCGACGCGACGGGACTCCTCGGTGCCCAGCTCGATGTATGCGAGGTTCGCGGTGGGAACCAGGTACGAGTTCCCCTTGACATCGGAGAAGCTCAGGTGCGAGGTGCTCTGCTCGAGGGCCGAGGCGACCTGGGTGCGGACCTCGTCCGCGCTCGATGCGGTCTCGAAGCTGAGCTCGCGGCCGGTGTTGATGATGCCGATGCGGATTTCCACGCGTACTCCTGTTTTCCAGTCGACGATGCTGTGGTCGAGTCGACCACGGAGGTCGACGACTGCGCCCAACTCTACCGGGCGGCGACGCCCGGGGATCGGCCGAGTGGCCGGTTTCGCCGTGAGCGCACAGCACGTGCGGCACCGCCCGGCCGGTGATGTCCGTGCGCCCCAGTAGCGTGGAGGACATGACAGAGGACGCCGCGCAGAACGCCGTGATCGGCGCTGACGTCTCGGCATCCGGAGTCATCATCGGAGCACCCGGAACGGGCAAGTCCCGCACTCTCACAGAGCGCGTCGTGCATCTGCTCGACTCCCGCGGGGTCCGTCCCGACGAGCTCCTCGTGCTCACACCCAGCAGGCAGGCCGCGACGGCGCTGCGCGACCGGATCGGTGTGCGGGTCGGCCAGGCCACCCCCGGTCCGCTCGCGCGATCGCTCGGGTCGTTCGCCTTCCAGGTGGTGCGCGGAGCGATGGTCCGCGCCGGAGCAGAGCCTCCGGCGCTGCTGACCGGTGCCGATCAGGACCGCATCATCGCCGAGCTGCTCGCGGGCGACGCCGAAGACGGGCGCATCGTCTGGCCCGAGGCGCTCAGCCCGTCTGTCCGCGCCTCGAAGGGATTCCGCTCCGAGCTTCGGGCCTTCCTCGCCGAGTGCGTCGAACTCGGCGCACGGCCGTCGGAGCTCCGTGCAGCCGGCGACCCGGCGTGGGCTGCGGCGGCCGACTTCCTCGTCGAGTACCGGTCCGTCCTCGATCTGGCGCGCTCGTCGCATCGGGACGCCGCCGACCTGCTCGCGGAGGCCAGTGCGATCCTGCGCGGGGCGGATGCAGCGGACCTCGGTCCGCTCGCCCTCCTGAGAGCCGTCCTGATCGACGACGCTCAGGAGCTGACCAGGGGCGGCATCGCGGTGGTCGAGTCCCTCCGTGCCCGCGGTATCGCGGTTCTCGCGTTCGGTGATCCCGACATCTCCTCCGGGGCGTTCCGAGGGGCGAGCCCCGAGCTCTTCTCTCGGCTTGCCGCCGAGCTCGGCGAGGTGCACGTCCTCGATGGACCGCATCGGCAGGCCGCGGCACTCACGGCTCTGACGCGAACGGTCACTCAGGCGATCGGGGTGTCCGGTCGTGTCGACCACCGGCGTGCCCCGGCGCCCGTCGATGTGGAGGAGGGCGGAGCGTCAGCCGTCGTCAGCACCTTCGTGGCGCCGTCGCCCCATGAGGAGCTCGATCGCATAGCGGGCGTGATGCGCGAATGGCACCTGACTCACGACGTGCCGTGGGACCGCATGGCGGTGATCGCGCACGACACCCGACAGGTCACCCGACTCGAGACAGAGCTGGCGGCCCGCGAGATACCGACGCGCGCCGCCGGGGTGCAGCGGCCGCTGGGCAGTGAGTCGGTCGTCCGCGACATCGTCGGCATCGTGCGGCTCGCACTCACGGCGCCGGACGAGCGCTCCTCCCAGGACTGGGAGGAGTCGCTGCGCACTCCGTTCGGCGGCATGGATGCGATCGGACTGCGCCGCCTTCGGGCGCGCCTGCGCCATATCGAGCTCGAGCACGGCGGTTCGACTCCGGCGCGAGAGCTGCTGCGCCAGGCCCTGACCTCGCCAGCGCACCTCGACCTGATCGACTCGCAGGAGTCCCGCAGAGCCGCGCGTTTCGCGCAGACGATCGCCGAAGTGGCCGACGCGGCCACGGCGGGCGAGACGATCCACGACCTGCTCTGGCGCGTGTGGGACGCGTCGAGGGCTGTCGACGGTCGGAGGCTCCACGTCGCCTGGCGTGAGATGTCGCTGCAGGCGAGCGGGGCAGAGACGGCGCGGGCGCTCGATGCCCTGGTGTCGCTTTTCGGCGCCGCGAAGCGGTTCGTCGAGCGCACCCCGAACGAGAAGCCGGAGGTGTTCGTCCGTGACATCCTCGACAGTGAGGTGCCCGAGGACTCTCTCGCAAGTCCCGAGCGGCCCGGGCGCGTGACATTGCTCACCCCGGCGACCGCTCTGGGCACCGAGTACGACGCCGTGGTGGTCGCAGGGGTCCAAGACGGAATCTGGCCCAACGTCCGGTTGCGCGGCGGGATGCTGCAGACCTGGCGGCTCGCTGACGCGCTCGTCGCGGCGCGCACCGGCACGGCGGAGCAGCTGCCCGATGTGCTCGACCGCCGCCGCGGTGCGCTGCACGACGAGCTGCGCCTCTTCGTGCGAGCGATCTCGCGGGCGCGGCGTCGACTCCTGATCACCGCCGTCGACGACGACGACACGACGCCGAGCCCCTTCTTCGCCTTCCTCCCCGTGCCAGATCCGCCGGAGATGCATGCGTCGGCCGAGCATCCGCTGACTCTGCGCGGGCTCGTCGCGCGCCATCGTCGCGTGCTCACATCGTCGATGTCCGCGCCTGCGCGGGAACATGCTTCGGCCCAACTCGCAGTACTCGCGAGAGAGCGCGTGCCCGGTGCGGATCCTTCCGAATGGTATGGCGTGAGGCCGCCGTCGACGGATGCGCCCCTGCACGACCTGGCCGCCGAGGCCGCGCGGGTGTCGCCGTCGAGGATGGAGTCCTTCGAGGAGTGCGAACTGAACTGGGCCGTATCCGCGCTCGGGGGCGACACGGTGATGCCGCCCTCTGCAGGAATCGGAACGATCATCCACGAGGCGATGGAGCAGGTGCCCGACGGTGAGCTGGAGCGCCTGCGCGGCGTCCTCGCCGCGCAGTGGCCCGAGCTCGATTTCGAGACGGCGTGGATCGGACGAAAGGAGCGCCGCCGGGCTGATCTGTACATCGACCGCCTGCACAGCTACCTCTCCGACGTCGCGACGGAAGGGGGCCGGCTGATCGCCGGCGAGGTCGAGTTCCGCTTCGCCGTCGACGTGCCCGAGGAACCCGGCGCGCCGCCGACGGCGCGCGCTGTGGGCACTGAGGGGGAATCCCACGCCCACGAAGCGATCGTGCACGGCTTCATCGACAGGGTCGAGGCGTACACACCCGGCGGCGGCGAGCATGCGAAGGCGCGAGGGCAGAGGTGGACGCGCATGGCAGACGCGGGCGACCGGGAGCGCGTCGTGGTCGTGGATCTGAAGACGGGCAAGTACGAGCCCGAGAGCGAGCAGAAGGTCGCCGACCACGCCCAGCTCGCCGCGTATCAGGTGGCGGTGCAGGAAGGGCTCATCGAGGGCGCCGACCCGGCGGCGCTCGCCGGTGCGCGCCTCGTTCTGGTGGCGAAGACCTTGGCCGGCAGCGACTTCCGCGTCGCGCACCAGCACACGCTCGCCGGAGAAGAGCGGGTGCACTTCCTCGGACGGATCGCGGAGGCCGCTCGGGGCATGTCGGCGTCGAGCTTCACCGCGCATGTCGAATCGCACTGCGCCGACACGCAATGGCGTGTGCAGCCGTGCCGGATCCACACCGTCGCGGCGGTGAGCGCATGACCGCGTGGACAGGGGCGGGGAACGGCATCTCGGCCCTCGACGTCGCCGCCGCGCTGGGTCTCCCGGCTCCCACGCAGGCGCAGCAGAGGGTGATCGAGTCGCCACCCGCGCCCGCGCTCGTCGTCGCCGGTGCCGGGAGCGGCAAGACCGAGACGATGTCCGGACGTGTCGTCTGGCTCGTGGCGAACGGATACGTGCGGCGCGACGAGATCCTCGGACTCACCTTCACGCGCAAGGCCGCAGGCGAGCTCGCGGAGCGGATCGGCGCCAGGCTCGCCCTCATCGACGAATACGGCCGGCGAGGACTTCTGCCCCATCTGTCGGAGATCGTGGCGAGCGGCGCGCTCGATCGCGTCTCCAGAGCGGCGACCGTCCGTCAACGGGAGGTCGTCAGAGCGCAGGTGCTCGACGAGCTCGCAGAACGCTACGGGACCGCGAGAGATGTGCCTCCGCCCGCGGTCGAGGATCTGCTGATCCGCCCGAAGGTCTCCACCTACAACGCATTCGCGGACGGCATCGTGCGGGAGCACGCGGCACGTATCGGCCGTGACTCCGACGTCGCGATGCTCAGTCAGGCCGCGTCATGGATGCTGGCGCGAGACATCGTTCTCCGCGCGGATCTGCCGGAGCTGGAGGAGATCGACCGTTCAGTGGCCGGAGTCGTCGACGCGGTTCAGCGACTGGCCGGCGACTCGCTCGACCACCGAGCAGACCTGGAACGAGCCGATCGGATCGCACTGCGTCAGGCCGAGGCGTTCGAACCGTATCGGAGCAACACGGAGATCGCGACCGTGACAGCGAATCTGCGTGCTCTGCCCGCGCTGTCGGTTCTCGTCCGCGAGTACATCGCGGAGAAGGAACGGCGGGGTGTGCTGGACTTCGCCGACCAGGTCAGCGGTGCGTACGACATCGTCGAGTCGTCGCCCGATGTACGCGAGGAGCTGCGACAGCAGCATCGGGTGGTGCTCCTGGACGAGTACCAGGACACCTCGGTGATCCAGACGCGGTTCCTCGCCCGGCTCTTCCGCGACTCCGCCGTGATGGCCGTGGGCGACCCTCACCAGTCGATCTACGGGTGGCGAGGTGCCAGCGCCGACAACCTGCATGCGTTCGCGCGGACATTCTCCGAGAAGGAGACGGTCCATGACTACAGTCTGATGACGAGCTGGCGCAACGACCGGAGCATCCTCGGGATCGCGAATCGTATCCTCGGACCGCTGCGCCGACCGGGACTGGACGTGCCACCGCTCGAGGCTCGCCCCGGCGCGGGCGAGGGAGCGGTGGAGGTCCGCTTCCCGCTCACGGTCGATGACGAGGCGCGTGAGGTCGCAGAATGGTTCGCCGCGCGTCGCGCGGCCCATGGTGACGCCGCGAAGCCCCACACCGGAGCAGTCCTGTTCCGATCGAAGAGGCACATGCAGACGTTCGCCGCAGCACTGGCTGCGCAGGGGATCCCGCACCGGATTCTCGGGCTCGGCGGTCTCCTGGCGACGCCCGAGGTCGTCGATGTCGTCTCGACGCTGCGGGTGCTGCACGACCCCACCGCCGGCTCCGCGCTGATCAGGCTGCTCGTCGGACCCCGATTCGCGGTCGGCATCGCCGATATGGCCGCTCTCCAGCAGCTCGCCGCCGAGCTGTCCCGACGAGACAGTGGACTGCTGCCCTTGGACGACGAGCTCCGTCAGCGCATCCGCGCATCGCGCGGCGCCGACGAGGCGCTCTCGATCGTCGACGCCGTCGACGTGCTCCGCGGCCTCGGCGACGACTACCGCCTTCTGTCACGGATCACGCCCGAGGGCCGGGCCCGCATCCGCGCCGCGGGGGAGATGCTCGAGCGCCTCCGTCGCGCCTCGTCGCTTCCCCTTCCCGACCTGCTGCGACTCATCGAACTCGAGTTGCGTCTGGACATCGAGCTCGCGGCGAACGAGACGAGGGGCCCTGCGCGCATCGCGGCCACCCAGTTGCGGGCATTCACCGACGAGGTGCGGACCTTCCTCGCGGCCGACGAGCGGGGGACCATCTCCAGCCTTCTGGCCTGGCTCGACAAGGCTGAGAGCACCGACGAGCTCGTACCGCGACCGGAGCCGCCGGAACCGGGAGTCGTCCAGCTGCTGACCATCCACGGTTCCAAGGGTCTCGAATGGGATGCGGTCGCCGTCGTCCGCATGGTCGAGGGCGAGCTCCCTTCGCGCCCCACCGACACGGCAGGATGGTTCGGCTTCGGGGTGCTCCCGTTCGCTCTGCGCGGCGACAGCGCGGCCCTGCCGACGTTCAGCTGGATCCCGCCCTCCGATGAGGAGCTCGACCCTGCCAAGCGGCTGAAAGCCGGCATCGCATCGCTCACGAGCAGAAGCAAGACCTCGCCGGGCGCGCTCACGGTGTTCAAGGATTCCTACCGCGAGTACCAGCAGCAGGAGGAGCGGCGACTCGCCTACGTGGCCGTCACGAGGGCGCGCAGCGACCTGCTCCTGACGGGGGCGCACTGGGCGGGACAGAAGCAGCCGAAGTCTCCGAGCCCCTACCTGTTCGAGGCCATCGAGGCGACGAGTGCGCGCACGATCGACGATGTCGATCCTGAGGTCAATCCCTACGACGGCCCCGGAGCGACCCTGTCCTGGCCGCTCGATCCGCTCGGCGCGCGTCGAGCGGTGGTCGAGAACGCCGCCAGATCCGTCCGCTCGGCGGCCGAGAGCGACCCGGTGGCCTCTCCCGAGTTGACGCGGCTGCTCGCCGAAAGAGAGGCGAGACTCCGCGGGACCGACGCACCGCCTCCCACGCGTGTGCCCGCCTCTCGCTTCAAGGACTACGTCACGGACTTCGGCGGCACCCTGTCGACGATCGTGCGCCCGATGCCCGAGCGGCCGTATCGCCAGACCAGATTGGGCACACTGTTCCATGCCTGGGTCGAGCGGCGCAGCGAGCTGGTGGGCGTCGGGCATCGCGTCGATGAGGCACTCTGGGAGCTCGACGAGGACGATCCCGCGTTCGGAGCGGATGACGGCGGTGCAGAGGTGTCTCCGGCTGACGCCGAAGATCTCGACCGTCTGCGGACGATCTTCGAGCGCAGCGAGTGGGGTGGTCTGAAGCCGATCGCCGTCGAGATCGAGATCGACTTCGCCCTCGGCGGCGGCACGACTTCAGGCGAGGGGCACATCGTGATCTGCAAGCTCGACGCGGTCTATCGGCGAGAAGACCGAGATGGCCGCATCGAGATCGTCGACTGGAAGACAGGCAAGGCCCCTCGTACAGCACAGGAGCGAGAAGAGCGGATGCTGCAGCTCGCGCTCTACCGCCTCGCGTACCACCGCCGCTTCGGAGTACCGCTCGACGACATCGACGTCGCGCTGTACTACGTCGCGGACGACCTCGTCATCCGAGGCGACCGCGTCTACTCCGAGTCGGAGCTCTTCCAACGCTGGAGCGCTGCCCGCGCTGCGCGCTGAGCCTCGTCCTCGGGAGAGGCGCCGTCGGTCGTCCCAGCGCGCTGCGCGTCGTGACCGCGGTCGCGATCATCGTCGTGGCGACCATCGGTCGGGCGGTCGGCTGACGAGCGGTCATCGGGGACTGCCGAGCGCACGGACGAGAGATCCTCCGTGTCGAGTCCACCGACCTGAAGGCGATGCGCGGCATCCGCGGCGGCCTCACTGAGATCGCTCGTGCTGTCGCCATCGACGGCGTCCTCGTCGCGCCAGAGCTCGTTGGGGTTGTATGCGTCGGTCTGCATCGACGTGTCGACCCCCGAGGGCGTGTTCGCGGGAACGCGGTCGAGAGCATCCAGGGCTGAATCGACTCCTTCGCTGCGCGAGGCGATGACTCCCAGGTCATCGTGGTGCAGTCCGTCGGCGAGTGCCTCGAGCAGAGCCGCGGCGTCATCGACGATGTCGGGTCGGCGCAGCGAATCACCGTGCACGAGCCAGCGGGCGAACTCGAGCTCCGCGAGCAGCCGCGCACGTACCTCGAGGGCCGGGTCGGGAACGCGGTCCGCGGCTCGCGCGTAGGACGCATGCACGTCAGCGGACGCATCCGGGGCGGCAGAGAGCCAGGAGAGGTCGATGGCGGGGTCTCCGACGGCCAGAGAGTGCCAGCCGATCAGGCCCGTGACCTCCGGGCCGAGTTCGGGGTCGTCGCGGAAGATGAAGGACGTGGCCTGCACACCGCCCAGTACGACGGTGGACTCGAAACGCCAGAGGTCATCGTCAGCGACGGCCTCACGCCATCGCACCGTGAGTCGGGCGGGCACGCGTCCGGTCGATGCGGCGGCATCCACGAGCCGGCTGAGTTCGTCGCGGCTCTCCTGCGCCGACCGCGTGATCAGACCCGCGCCGCGCACGACCGACGTCGGGAGGGAATGCACGGCGGCGATGGCCGCGCCCATCGACTCTGCGGCACCGCGGCCACCGGGCACCAGCGCCGCCTCGATCTGGAAACCGGGCAGTAGTTCGGTGACGAGCGCGCGTGCATCGCCGAGGCGCGTCTCCCCGATGTACTCGGGAGCACGGAAGGGGAGCATCGCCCGCGCTCCGGCCGTCAAGGCGCGCAGGGCGAGCGCTTCGCCGGCGAGCTCGCGCGCTGCCTCGTCGTCGTCGGCCACTCGGATCGCGAGTTCTCGTCCGTCGGCGAGCGAGGCCACCGCGGAGTCGAAGCGACCGTCTCCGTCGGCGCTGAGGATGCGGGCTCCGGTGACCTCCGCGCCGGGCAGTGCGGCAGTCACCGCCGCGGCTAGAGTGAATGGAGAGCGTCCCATACCCCCAGGGTAGGTGGACGCGGGGGCGGTCCCGCTTCCGCCACGCCCGTGAGAGAGGGAGCCGATGACCGCGAAGAACACGTCCTTCGACCGAGCCGCAGACCTCAGGACCGAAACGGGGGTCATCGAGCGGCTCCGCTCGGATGAAGCCACGCAGGTCGTCGCCGTGCGGGATGGTCGGGTGCGCATCGTGGGAGGCGACCTCGAGGCCGCAACCCTGCTCAGAGTCTCTCCGTCGCAGATCCCCGATGCCACGTGGGCGCTTCTCGGACGCGATGGCCAGGGCGCCACCGTCCTGCTGGCCGTGCTGCCGCCCGAAGGCGACACGGTCGACACGACCCCGGACGAGACCTGGCTCGGACTCCGCGACCTCGGCGCGCGTCTGGGCGCCGAGGACACCGAACTCCTCATCGAAGCGCTGGCGCTCGGGGGCTGGCTGCGCGACGCGCCGTTCTGCCCCGCCTGCGGCGGGGGAACCGAGCTTCGCCAGGCCGGATGGTCGCGGCACTGCCTCGTGTGCGGGCGGGAGCACTTCCCGCGCACGGACCCGGCGGTGATCGTGGCGGTCGAGAGCTCCGACGGCGAACGACTGCTGCTCGGTGCGAATGCGAACTGGGGTGGGCGGATGTACTCCTGCTTCGCGGGCTTCACCGAGGCGGGGGAGTCTCTCGAGTCCACTGTCCACCGTGAGCTCGAGGAGGAGTCCGGAGTCCGTCTCTCGTCCCTTCGATATGTGTCGTCGCAGCCGTGGCCGTTCCCGCGGTCGCTGATGCTCGGGTTCCGTGCGGTGGCCCTCGACGACCACGAGCTGCGCCCGGACGGCGAGGAGATCATCGACGTGCGCTGGTTCACCCGCGACGAGATCGGGTCTGCTCTCGCCGGAGAGGGGCCGGTCGGACTGCCGGGCCCCGCATCCATCGCGCGGTCCCTGATCGTGTCGTGGTTCGAGGAGCGCGCGTGAGCGCGCTCGAAGCCCTCGACGATCGACAGCGCGAAGCGGCATCCGTCCTCCGAGGACCCGTCGCGGTCCTCGCCGGCGCCGGCACCGGTAAGACCCGGGTGATCACCCACCGCATCGCGCACGGCGTGGACACCGGTGCGTACTCGCCGTCGCGCGTGATGGCAGTGACATTCACGGCCAAGGCTGCGGGCGAACTCCGAGGTCGCCTGCGTGCGCTCGGGGTCGAGGGCGTGGCCGCGCGCACTTTTCATGCTGCGGCTCTCGCGCAGCTGAACTTCTTCTGGCCGACTCTCGCCGGGTCTCCCGCACCGTCGATCATCGACAACAAGGTGCGGATGCTCGGGCAGGCCGCCGACGCGATGCGTCTTCGGCCGAGCACCGCCACTCTGCGCGACATCGCCTCCGAGATCGAATGGCGCAAGGTCTCGATGCTCTCGGTCGAACAGCACGCGTCACTCGGTCGTTCCATCAGTGGGATCGACGCGGCACAGCTCATGGAGCTTCAGCAACGCTACGAGGCGCTCAAGGATGAACGTCGTCAGCTCGACTTCGAGGACGTGCTGCTGGCGTGCGCGGGGATGCTCGAGGCGGAGCCGCGGGTCGCCGCGTCCGTGCACGAGCAGTACCGCCACTTCACGGTCGACGAGTACCAGGACGTCTCACCCCTGCAGAACCGCCTGCTCGAGCTGTGGCTCGGTGATCGCAAGGACATCTGCGTCGTCGGCGACGCGAGCCAGACCATCTACTCGTTCGCCGGAGCGGAGCAGCGCTTCCTGCTCGAGTTCGAAAGACGCCATCCGGATGCGACGGTCGTGCGTCTCGAGACCAACTACCGGTCCCAGGCGCCGATCCTCGAAGCGGCGAACGCGCTCATGAAGGGGCGACCGGGCGCGCTCGAACTCGTTCCGGCGCGGGAGACCTTCAACGCGGATTCGCCGACCGTCACGGCCTACGACACCGAGCGCGAAGAGGCCGAAGGCATCGCCGCCGCTGTATCGGCGCGGATCGAAGCCGGAGCCTCTCCCGCCGACATCGCACTGCTGTACCGCGCCCATGCGCAGTCCGCCGTGCTGCAGCAGGCGCTCGCCGCCGAGGGCATCGCGACATCGGTGCTCGGCGGCACGCGGTTCTTCGCCATGCCGGAGGTCCGTCAGGCGATCCTCGCGCTGCGAGCCGCCGCGGTGGCTCCGACCGAACACGGATTCCTCCCCAACGTGCAGCGTGTACTTCGGGAACTCGGGCTCACAGAGGAGCCACCGGAGGCCGGCGGGGCCCAGCGCGACGGCTGGGAGGCGAGACGGGCGATCCTCCGGCTTGCGGAGGATGCGGGCCCCGACGAGAACCTCCGCAGCTTCAGCGACGCGCTCATGGCGCGGGCCAAGGACCAGCACGAGCCCACGATGCGCACCGTGACGCTGTCGACACTCCACGCGGCCAAGGGGCTCGAGTGGCCGCATGTGTATCTCGCGGGGTGGGCGGAGGGGGCGCTGCCCATCTCGTACGCCACGGGATTCGACGCGATCGACGAGGAGCGTCGCCTCGCGTACGTGGGCGTCACGCGCGCCGCGCGTACGCTCTCGTTGTCGTGGTCCCGGTCAGCGGGACGAGGGGAGCGGGCGCCGTCGCGGTTCCTGGCAGAGATAGGAACGACTGCTCGCGGCACCGGCATTCTGCGTGAAACGTCAGCGAACGCCACGCGCGCCGACCGTCGACGCTGACTTCGACGAAAGAACCTGGTGGGGTCGTCGTCAGCAGCAGGCGTGCGACCAGGGTCGCGGCCTCCGCGATCCGGGCGACGCTGATCGGACCGGACTCCCTGCCGATGAGCTGCGCGTGCATCCGCGGCCACGCCGAGTCGCGATCGCGCTCGTGCTCGTCTCGACAGGTGAGGCAGGGCGAGTCACCCGGAACGATCAGCGGCCCGACGGTCGTCCGACCGCGCTCCAGAGACACGGGCAGATGGGCGCTGTCCTCGCGGAGGTAGCGTGCGAAGTGCAGGGCCGCGGCGGCGCCCTCGACCAGCACGACGCCGATGTCCGCGGGCTCGTCGCGCACTCCAGGCGCCACGCCCTCGTCGAGCAGAGCGTCGCGCATCCGGTACTCGCAGCGTCCGTCGAGAACGTCGATGCTCTCGACCCAGGCTGCGCGGGACGCGGCAGCGTCGTCGATGAGCAGTGGCTCGAGACGAGCGAGGAGCATGCGCGCGTCGGCGCGGGGCGCGCCGGAGGCGTGGGCGACGACGTCGAAGGCCGAGCGTCGGAACCCGGCGGCCATCCGCGCGATCAGCCGCTCCACCCATGGCTCGGCCGCCGGTATGCGCAGAGTGCCCTCGAGGCCGACCTGCAGCGTCTCTCCGTCGCGCCAGAGCAGAGGAACGGCGGGATCCAGGCGGGTGGTGATCGCGGGAGTCATCGGAGACATCCCTCGATTCTGCGGAACCCGCAGCTCGAGATGTCGCCGTCAGCCGGATCCGTGGAGAAGTCGTGGCGTGTTCTGCTCGCCCAGCAGGAGACCGGCGAGCAGAACGCCCTCGATCAGACCGGGCGGTCGCCGCCAGGTCCGTCGTCGCCGTCGGGCTTCGGGGCATCGCCCTCCGGAGCATCGCCCTCCGGAGCATCGCCCTCCGGAGCATCGCCCTCCGCAGCATCGCCCTCCGCAGCATCGGGTCCTGCGGCGTCATCGGGCTTCTCGCCAGAGAAGTCGTCGCCGTCGAGCAGACGTGCCAGAGCCTCGTCGAACTCGTCGGCCACGGGCTGCTCTCCACGCGCCGTCGCCTGCAGTCTTGCGACGAGCTTCGAGGGGTCGTCGATGTCGTCCGAGGTCGGCATGAGGTCGGGGTAGTCCCAGAGCGCATCTCGTCCGGCGATGCCCACGGCATCGGTGACCGCCTGCCACATGGCCGAGGCCTCGCGGAGGCGACGGGGCCTGAGCTTCAGGCCGACGAGCGCACCGAGTGCATCTTCTGCGGGACCGCCCACCGCGCGCCGGCGACGCGCCGCCTCGGCGATCCGGGCGCCGTCGGGAAGCCGCGAGGTCGCCTGCGCGGTGACCACGTCGACCCAGCCGTCGATCGTGGCGACGAGGTTCTCCAGACGTGCCAGCGCCTCACGCTGAGCGTCGGTCTGCGTGGGGAGCAGCGCTCCGCCTTCGATCGCCGCGCGGAGCTCTTCGGGATTGGAGGGGTCGAGTCGGCTGGCGACGTCTTCGAGAGCGTCGACGTCGACGGTGACCCCGCGGGCGAAGTCGGTGATCTGCGCCATGACGTGCAGGTGCAGCCATTTGGCGTGACGGTACAGGCGTGCGTATGCCAGCTCGCGGGTCGCGAGATACAGGGTGATCTGGTCTTCGGGGATCTCGAGCCCTTCGCCGAACGCGGTGAGGTTCTGCGGGATCACAGCCGCGGTGCCGGCGGGGAGCACAGGGATGCCGACGTCTCCGCCCGACACGACCTCGAGCGAGAGGTTGCCGAGCACCTGGCCGAACTGCGCGGCGAACACCGAGCCTCCGAGCCCGCGCATGAGCTTTCCCGCCCCCTGCACGACCTCGCGCATGTCTTCCGGCACCTGGGTGTCGAGTGCGATGGTGAGCGCATCGGCGATGCTCGTCGACACGGGATCGGCGATCTCCTTCCACACGGGCAGGGTCGCTTCGACCCACTCGCCCCTGGTCATCGCGCGAGGAGCCTCGGCGAGCTCCGAGATCGTCGTCGCCTCGCCCAGCCACAGGTCGGCGAGCGCGAACGAATCGACCAGCGACGTGCGTGAGCCGTCGGTGATCCCGAGCCCGTCCCTGTTCGCGATGTGCAGCGCCTGACGGAGGGCGTTCTCCCAGGCATCGCCTCCGAATGCGCCCTGCAGCTGCGACATGATCGTCTGCATCATCGCCGGGTCGAACTGGATGCCTTCCATGCCCGCGAACGCGTTCTGCAGCGCCTCGGGATCGATGTCGCCGGCTCCCTGGCCGGACATCATTCGTCGGAGGAACTCCTGGAAGTCCTCGGGGGTCGGGTCGTTGTCTGACATGTCGCTCGCCTCTCAGCACGCCTAAAGCCGTGGCATCTACGCTAGTCACAGGATCGGCCGCGAGTCCCCGAAGCGGGCAGATCGCTGTACGCCGCCCGCGAACGACGGAGGAACACTGTGGATCGAACACGGTCTGTGAAGCTCGGACCAGGAGTCTGGGCGCTGATCGTCGCGTTGATCGCGCTCGTCGTGCTGACGTTCCTCCCCACGCCCTATGTCATCCAACGACCTGGCCCGGTCTACGACACCCTCGGCACCGCTGCGGGTGCCGACGGCGAGCAGGTTCCCCTCATACACATCGAGGGTGCCGAGACGTTCGAGACCGCTGGCACGCTCGACCTCACGACGGTCCAGGTCGTCGGCAACCGGGAGCGCACGCCGAGCTGGTTCGAACTGGCCCTCGCATGGAGCGACTCGTCCCGCGCGGTCGTGCCTCTCGACTCCGTGTTCCCCGAAGGCGTCACCACCGAGCAGCGTGACGAGCGCAACGCGACCCTGATGGTCGATTCGCAGCACGAGGCGACCGCCGCGGCCTTGGACGAGCTCGGCTATGACACGGGCGCCGAGGTGGCGGTGGTCGACGTCGTGGAGGACGCCCCCGCCGCGGGCAGCCTCGAGCCCGAGGACGTCATCACCGCGATCGACGGCACCGCCGTGTCGTCGGCGAAACAGCTGAGACAGGCGATCCAGGACGCGGGAGGAGACCCGGTAGAGCTCACGGTGCAGCGCGCAGGCGAAGAGGAGGTCGTCGAGGTGACGCCTGAGAAGCAGGTCGACGGAGACGTCACCACATGGCTGATCGGAGTCACCCTGCGCACGGACTACGACTTCGAGATCGATGTCACCCTGCAGCTCGACAACGTCGGCGGCCCGAGCGCCGGAATGATGTTCGCGCTCGGGATCATCGACACCCTCACACCGGGCGAGCTCAACGGCGGCGAGAACGTGGCCGGGACCGGCACGATCGAGGCCGACGGCACGGTCGGACCGATCGGCGGCATCCGTCAGAAGCTCTACGGCGCCCGCGATGCGGGAGCGGACTACTTCCTGGCACCCCGGACGAACTGCGACGAGGTCACCGGGCACGTGCCGGACGGTCTCGCCGTGATCAGCACCTCGACACTGGACGAATCACTCGCTGCGCTCGAGGTGATCGCGAACGGCGGCGACGTGGCATCGCTTCCGATCTGCGACGTCGTGACCTCCCCGTGACAGGGATGACAGCCGCAGCACAGTAAGGCGTGCCTAGGATGGGAGGGTGACCTCGACTTCTGCACCGAACCCGGCCACTCCCCGAACCTCGCGAAGAATCTTCGGCATCTCCGTGGCGATCATCGCCGCGCTGATCGCCGTCTTCTTCGTCTTCGCGTCGCTCTACACCGAATTCCTCTGGTTCGACCAGGTGGGCTTCGCGGGAGTTCTCACCACCCAATGGTTCGCCACGGCGGTGATGTTCGTCGTCGGATTCCTCGGCATGGCAGTGCCGCTGTTCGTCGCCATCCAGCTCGCGTACCGACTGCGTCCCGTCTACGTGCGGCTCAGCTCGCAGCTCGACCGGTACCAGGAGGTCATCGAGCCGCTGCGTCGTCTTGCGATGTGGGGCATGCCGATCTTCTTCGGCCTGTTCGCCGGCTTCTCGGCGGCGAGTCAGTGGAAGACCGTGTGGCTCTGGGCCAACGGCGTCGCCACTGACACGACCGACCCGCAGTTCGGCGTGGACACCGGCTTCTACATGTTCGCGATGCCGTTCTACTCGATCCTGCTGGCCTTCGTGTCGGCGGTGCTCCTGCTCACGCTCATCGTGACGGCGCTCGTGTCCTACCTCTACGGTTCGGTCCGGATCGGCCAGGGCGAACTGCGCATCTCGAAGCCCGCCCGCATCCAGCTCGCGATCATCGCCGGTCTGTACCTGCTGGTGCAGGCCGCCAGCCTGTGGCTCGACCGATACAAGACCCTCGTCGCCCAGGACGACCGCATCGTCGGCCCTGCATATACAGGCGTCAACGCGACCATCCCCGGACTCGCGATCCTCACGATCATCGCCGCGATCGTGGCCATCCTCTTCTTCGTCACGGCCGTCATCGGCCGATGGCGCTTCCCGCTCGCCGCGACCGCGCTGCTGATCGTGGCCTCGCTCGTCGTCGGCGTCGGCTTCCCGTGGGCTGTGACGACCTTCCAGGTGCGTCCGAACCAGAACGCGTACCAGGCCGAGTTCTACCAGCGGAACATCGACGGAACCAAAGAGGCGTACGGGGTCGCCGACCTCGAGACGACCCCCTTCGAGGCCGAGACCGATGCCGAGGCAGGGCAGCTGCGTGAGGACGCCGAGACGACGGCATCCATCCGCATCGTGGACCCGAACGTCATCAGCCCTGCCGTGCGCCAGCTCGAGCAGTACCGCGGGTACTACCAGTTCCAGGAGAAGCTCGACGTCGACCGATACGAGATCGACGGCGAGATGCAGGACACCGTGGTCTCGGTCCGCGACCTCGACATGAACGGCGTCGACGTCACGAACTGGAACAACCGCGCCGCGGTCTACACCCACGGGTACGGACTCGTGGCCGCCGCCGGCAACCAGCGCACCAGCGACGGCGAGCCGGTGTTCCTCGAGCGTGGCATCCCCTCGTCGGGCTTCCTGACAGACGGTGAGAAGTTCGAGCCGCGTGTCTACTTCGGCGAGAGCTCTCCCGAGTACTCGATCGTCGGTGCTCCCGACGGGACCGATCCCGTCGAGATCGACTACCCGCGAGGCAAGGACGGCGCGAGCGAGACGAAGACGACGTTCGAGGGCGATGGCGGGCCGAAGATCGGCAGCACCTTCACGAAGCTTCTGTACGCGCTGAAGTTCCAGTCGGAGCAGATCCTCTTCTCGAACCTCGTGAACGACGACTCCCAGATCCTCTACGACCGCGATCCCAAGACGCGTGTGCAGAAGGTCGCTCCGTACCTCGAGCTCGACAGCGACCCGTACCCGAGCGTCGTGGACGGCAGGATCGTCTGGATCGTCGACGGCTACACGACGAGCTCGACCTACCCGTACTCGACGAACGTGAGCCTGTCGGATGCGATCGCCGACTCGAACCTCCCGTCGCCGACCCTGGCGATCGATGAGATCAACTACATCCGGAACTCGGTCAAGGCCACGGTCGACGCATACGACGGCTCGGTCACCCTCTACGCGTGGGACGACCAGGATCCGGTGCTGCAGACCTGGCAGAACATCTACCCGTCGACGTTGAAGCCCGTCAGCGACATGTCGGCCGATCTGATGAGCCACGTCCGCTATCCGACCGACCTGTTCAAGGTGCAGCGCGACATCCTCGGCACGTACCACATCGACACCGCGGGCTCGTTCGCGCAGCAGGACAACCGCTGGCAGACGCCGAACGACCCTCGCAGCGACTCGGTGCTGCAGCCGCCGTACTACCTGACGATGCAGATGCCGGGGCAGGATTCGCCGCGGTTCTCGATGTTCTCGACCTTCATCCCTTCCGCACAGGGCGGCAGCAACCGTGATGTCCTGATGGGCTATCTGGCCGTCGACTCCGATGCAGGTTCGGAGGCAGGGGTCAAGGCCGAGGGCTACGGGCAGCTTCGGATGCTCGAGATCGACACCGATACGACGGTCCCCGGCCCCGGCCAGGTGCAGAACACCTACAACTCGGACACAGCCGTGGTGCCGCAGCTCAACCTGCTGCAGCAGGGAGAGTCCGAGGTCCTCTATGGAAACCTGCTCACACTGCCCGTCGGTGGCGGTCTGCTCTACGTGCAGCCGGTCTACGTGCAGTCCTCCGAGGGAACCAAACTGCCCCGCCTGCAGAAGGTCCTCGTCGCGTTCGGCGACAAGGTCGCCTTCGAGGACACGCTGACCGCGGCGCTCGACACCCTGTTCGGTGGCGACGCCGGTGCGACGGGTGGAGACGATCAGGTGGAGCCCACAGAGCCCGAT
>Ga0308166_1000990_pt1 | contig 32926 bp, 39 predicted proteins | sample PhyCR2_2_FD_202137 | JGI IMG/M metagenome (GOLD analysis project Ga0308166, IMG submission 202137) | Phyllosphere microbial communities from UC Gill Tract Community Farm, Albany, California, United States - DLSLCC.R2 | ecosystem: Host-associated > Plants > Phyllosphere > Unclassified | place... | reverse complement strand
TTGCTATCACCGATCACGGTCCGGACATGGCCGATGCACCGCATTACTGGCACTTCGTTAATATGCGCATCTGGCCACGGATCATTGATGGCGTGGCGATTCTGCGCGGTATCGAGGCCAATATTAAGAACCAGCAGGGCGAGATTGACTGCTCCGGACCGATGCTGGAATCGCTGGATCTCATTGTGGCGGGCTTTCACGAAGCGGTTTATGCGCCGCGCGATCTGACACAGAATACCGAGGCGATGATTGCCGCCATGGCGGGCGGGCTGGTTCACATCATTAGCCATCCCGGCAACCCAAAAGAAAATTCTACACACTAACCTATGTCATTGTTTTTAAAAAGGTAGTGTAAAGTATGGTACAGAAAATATACAGTTACATGCGTTGGTCGTCCGCTATCCAGTCTGAAGGTACAACAAAGGCAAGACAAGCAGCGGCGGCAGTTGCTTATGCTAGACAAAATGATCTTGAACTTGTGGAACTTGTTGACGATGGTATATCGGCGTTTAAAAGTCTTAACACAAGATCTGAATCTGCCCTTGGTAAGTTCCTTGAAGCAATAGATCAAGCACTAATCCCAAGCAACGCATACTTATTCGTTGAATCGCTTGACCGTATAACTCGTGATGAAATAGACATAGCTCTTGAATTGTTCATGGGTATTCTTCGCCGTGGAGTAACTATTGTAACGGGCATGGATAACAAAGTTTATACACATGCTGGTATCAAGGATAACCCGATTGACCTGTTAACGAGCATATTACTTTTCACTCGTGCTCATGAGGAATCAAAGACAAAACAGAAGCGTACTAATGGTAATGCGTTGGCACTCATTGAACGTTTCAATAGTGGATTACCCACGACAATTAAATCAGTAGGATCACATCCGTGGTGGATTGATGCCAGTACTCCTTATGATAAAGCAGTTAGGATGCATCCAGTATTCTGGAATGCTGCCCAATTCGCCATGAATCACTTTCTTGAAGGCATAAGTGCGTTTCGAGTCACCAGATTACTAAATGAAAACTTCCCTAAGCTTTATAAAGAAAAAGATTGGATTATTGCCAATGTTCGTAAGCTACGCATTAATCCTGCTGTATATGGTCTAAGAGTGATAAATGTTGATGGTAGGAATTATGAATTACGGGGTTATTTCCCAGCGTTGATTACAGAAGGACAGTTTTACCGACTCCAACAAATAAGAGAAACAACAAAGTATCTAGGGCAAGTTGGTGATGGTGAAAAGAACAATATCAATTTATTGGCGGGTATGCGTATATTCAGATGTGGACATTGTGGATCTACAATGATGGCTATGAGACACCATGATACGATACGTTATCTGTGCGAAAAAGGGCGTGGTAATAATCATGACTGTAAAACATGGTCAATGCCTGGAATCCTAGTTGAACATACTTTAATGTTGGTAACTACCATTGCGTATATAGATATACAACGTAATGGTATTGGTGATAAAGACGATTACACACAACAGATACAAAACATAGAAAAATTGATTGAAGATATTGGTGTACGTATCAGTCGTGGAACTGAATTGATTCTATCTGGTTTAGGTTCGATTGATGAAGTAAAAGATGGTTTAGTAAAACTGGATAAAGAACGTAAGAATCTTAATCTTGAATTGGATGTACTACAACGTAAACAGTTACTTGCTCAAGATAATACCTCAGAAGAACTTATGATGAACTTCTTTAACTATGCTCAGTATGGGGTACTACAAGATCCAGTACATGAGTATAGAACTAAACTACGCGACATAGTTAGAAGTAGTATAGTAAATGTGAAAGCATGGAAGTTTGATAGAAGGCTATATATATCATTCCAGATTAAAGGATTTGATGAGTATTTTAATTTTGGTGCTGGTGCTACCCCTTATGATTGGGGGTGTTACTTTGGTGATTTACCATTTACAGATACTTCAAGTGGTGACATTGAAGTACCAGAAGATAAGTTACAGGAAGCTGTACAACGATACGCAGCATACCAAAAAGCAAGTATGGATATGTTAGATCAAGCTATAGAACTTCTTCGGGTAGTTCACTATCCAGATTTAGATAGTAGATTATTCTGGCCTAGAAAGTAAAACCCATTACTAAAAAAATCCGCAAAAGCGGATTTTTTTTCGTCTTTAAGTTGTTGATTTATTCGAGTAATCATCAGGTTGTTTTTTTGTAAGTCATTGAAAAAGATCATTTTTTGTTGACGAAGCATTATCTATCCGGGACAATTACCCCGTAAACAAAATTCTCTGTAACAAGCTACCTTAGCTGGCCCATAAATCGCCTTTATGGGCATCTTTTTACTAAATAAATTACTAATATAATTAATGGATACCTCTATGAAAAAAATATTATTAGCTTCAATGATTTTACTAAGTGTTGGTTGTGCCTCTAAACCAGTAACTACTTCATTTGATTGTGCTACAGATTGCAAAACTGAATTAGCAAACATGCAGGCTTTTACTTCTAAGTTTGCCTACTATAAGATTACTAACTCGGACAGTACAGGTTTCTCTGCAAGTCGCAGTGAGCAGGAAAACTTTAGTTTCCGTTCTGGTATGGTAAGTAATGCCTATATGAATGTATGGATTGAAGGCCGCAAAGTGAATGTACAGGCTATGAACAACTTCACTAACGATCCTGGTATGGTTGCATCACTACACAATGCGATGACACACGATTGGCAATCTGAGAAAGTACATCCAACAGAACGTGTAGTGATTGATGAAAATGGCTATGTAGATCAACTTTTCCTTAACAACAGGTCGTACTAATGATTGGATGGTTAATAGTTTTATCATTAATGTACTCATAATTAGCCCCTCATTTGAGGTTTTTTTTCCTTTGTTGACTAAATACAATAGTTAATCAACAAAGGAAAAGATATGAAACTGATTACTGAATTCCTCATTACCTCACTACTATTCACATTCTTCTTCATCTTCTACGCAAGTGGAGCATTCATGGTGCTAATCCCCATTGTAGTAGTATGTGTAATACTGAAAATCATCAGTCACATGCCATTTATGAAGAAATATTATAATTTAAACACGATTTCAAATCAAAATGATAAATAATATAAAGAAATGGGATGAATGATAATTTTTGTCCTATAATATAGTCGAAAGATGAAACGAAAATATTTAAGCTGGTATAATATCAGTAAAACCGCAACTATCCGGTCAGCATAGTAATACATTATATCAATCTCCGAGAAAGCCCCAGTGCAATGCTGGGGATTTTCTCATTCAAAAAAAGGGCTAATTTGTATAGCAATGAATAAAACAAAACAAATCAATGTGCGTTTGACTGAAGAACAATTAAAGGTGCTTCAGTCATTAGTGGATGACGGCACAGTAAAAACACAATCCGCAGCAATGATGTATCTAATCAACCAATACGCAATATTAGGTAAAAAATAAGTAAGTAGTAAGTACTTCACGGATTGAAGTACTAGAATCAAAAGGATAATTGATATGAAAATTTGGAAGCAAACTAAGTATGTAAACATAATCGCAAGTACAGATGGTGAAATTTATAATACTAAGACAAAAAGATATTTAGGTAAGAACGCAGGTACTAATGAGTATTGTAAGGTTGGAGTAAGAGATAGTAGTGGGATTGTGAGAACTATAGAAGTACATCGCATCATTGCCGAAACATTTATACCTAAACCTAATAATGACCCCACCTTAGTAGTAAATCATATTGGTAAGATTAAAACTGATAACAGAGTATGTAATCTTGAATGGATTACACCATCACAGAACGTTACTGGTACTCATGGTGGTAAACAAGAACCTAAATTAACTAAAGTACAACGTGATGAAGTTATTCAATTAGCTAGGGGTGGAATGTCTATGATGAAAATTACAGTGTATATGAATGCTAAGTACTCACGTAATACATCACGCCAGACATACACAAGAGTAGTTAAGAAAGGATAATAAAAAAAGTCCGGTAATGTTGGAAGCACTACCGGACAGTTTAAGAGAATATAATGTATAGGTATTTATAATGGCCGGAAAAAAACAAGTTTATGACAACAGCCCGTTTCTTATGATAGCGGGTAACTTCAGTAAGTACAGTGACCTTACACCAGAAGGTAAGGAGATAGTGGGATCTATCATAAGTAAGTGTGCGGGGCGTGATGGATACCCTGTAAGTAAGGTGTATTACGTCCTGTATAACTGTACCAGTATTGACCGTGACGCAGTGATGTACTGGCTACAACGGTACTATGCCGAACGTAAGAATGAGTCATTACCTAATGACAACACAGCACGTAAGTTTCTTACTATCACTAAGCAGCTTTCAGCCGCATTTGTGGAAGCCCACAGTAAAGGCGTACAACTGTTCAAGAAACAGAAGGAAGGACACACATACATGACTCCAGTACAGAAGTACAATGTAGATAAGATGTACAACTCTGGTGCCTCAGTACAGGAAATCATTCAATTTCTACAGGAAATCACCAATGATGATGCGAAGTAATAACTTCGCAAGATGGGCATTTACTTCGCAAGATGGGCATGTTTTAGGGCAATATGGTACTATATATAGTGTGTAAGTACTTGATTTCACTACAATGTGTAGTGGTGGTTGCCATCTTGCGAACTATATTAATATTAACCCATACCCATTTATTTTGAAGGTGATGAAATCGCCAAATTAATTTATTGAAGGTCAAAGGCTCGTACCTCGCATTTGACCTTAAAAAACAAATTAGAGATTAAACTTTGCGTTTTTTCTCCCGCTAGTCGAAAACAACGCCCGTTCTTTAACTCGCTCTCGCTCAGACAGAAATTAGTACTATCAAAGTAATTGGACTTAGTAATTGGGTTAGTACTTGAGTTAGTACTATCAAAGTAATTGAGGTAAGAAATCGGAAGTGAATAACTGTCAAAATAACAAAGTAAGTACTATCAAAGTAATAGGGATAAGTATATTTAAGTCGCCACGCAGTGAACGCCGCAGGTGTGAATGAGTCCCGAACGCCAAAGGAGGCAAATAATGAAAACCAAATGGTCAAAACTACGTAAGCACATCCACCAGCAAGGGGGCCGCTCTGACGGCCTCTATAATGCTCTACCGAAGAAAGTACTTACAGATACACCAGAAGTAGGGCCAGAAAGAAAGGACGCCATAATTGATTACATCGCGTTATATCGCAGAGATAAAAATAAGTGGCCTACTGTAGCACATCTAAACAAGAAGTTTTGTATCTCAGCAACTATGAAGTACTACAAAAACTTAATGGTGAATAATAATGATTAGAAAAGGCAATGACTACTGATGAGTATGTGGCTGAGATACTACTAGTACAGCAAATAGTTCAAGCATGGGTAGCTAATGGTCGTAAGATGAATGTTGAACCACTAAGTATGTTAGTAATTCCAGAGAAAAAGACTACTAAGAAAAAGAGAACTAAGTAGAAGTAAGGTAGTATCAGAAAAGGATTGAAGTAATAAGAAGTTTTTCAGATACTCAATTTAACAAATTCATAAAAACACCAGTTCTTAGTAACACTTGAGGACATCATCCTATGAGTACTATCAGCAGTAGAATACTACAACTTCTTGTAAATGAAACAAATGTTGCCCAGTACGAACAACCAGACGTTGCACCATTGGTACGTAAGATTGAACTTGCAGATTTAGACCTACTTGCACGTAACATTCCAGTATTAAGGGAACACGTTGTAGCAGTACACGAAGCAGCAGAAATAGAGGCAGAAGAAGCACGTAGAACGACACGTAAGAAGCTGGAAGACTTCCTAAAGGCAAACAATGAACTTGGTATAACCTCAGTTGAAGAACTGCTTAAAACGCTTTCTGAAGAACCTCAGACGGTATCTAAAAGCAAGAGTAAGACTAAAGCATTGAAGGATAACAACAGTAAATTCACAGTAACCCTTATGAATCCCGAAACACAGAAGCATGAAACGTTTCCGGTTATCAATAAGATACTATCAAAGAAAATTACACAACATCCGGCTTACCTGGCACTAGTTAAGAAAGACAAGTCAATGACTGATATTGATAACTTCTTGCGTGCCTTTAGTCCAGAGTACGTGAAGAAATATCCAATCAATGCAAAGTACAACAAAGCTACTTTCCACATTAATGACCAAGGCAAATTAAATAAACAATCTCAAGAGTACTATCAAGAGTACTTAAAAACACACCAGAAAGCCACTGTAGACGAGTTCCGAACCTCTGTGAAAGAGTCATACAAGAAAGTCGATTGACACCACTCAGCCCCATACGGGGCTGTAGTTAATCTATTGAAATAGTATAGAAAAAAATATTTTTATAGGGAAGTTTACTGATGATAGATGGGTTAATTACTAAAAGTTACGTTTTGAAAAGGTGGGTTCTTCGTTCTTTTTAATTTTAAAAAACAATGGTTTTTTGTCGGTCATTGCTTCCCATGAAATATAATAAGCATATAAGAATAACAAAAGGAAAAAAATAAAGTATAAAGTTTTATATCCAAAAGGTACTATATTAATACTTACAAATGCCAAGTTCCAGAAGAAAGCACATACCCAAAGTATGTTTATTATAATTGAAACATAAAGATTCACTCTACTTACAGATGGTTTAATTCCTTCAAGATTTAAAGAAAGCTTATAAAGATCACCTGAAATATAGTATTCTAGTTTATCTAAGTTCTTTTCCCAATTTTCTTGCCAATACTTGCTACCTTTATTAGCACAATAAAAAGCTAGGCCGAAAATGAAGCCAACCATCGTTAATCCTGGTGAAAAGGCTTGAATCCATATCTGTGTTGAGTTGATACTAAATCCAACTAATCCTGCCAAAGCAGTCATAAATAACCAGAAATGATTAGCCCTTTTCCAATATAACTCAATCTCAAATTTTCTTATGTCATGGGTTTTGATATATGCTTCCTTAATCTTTATGAAGTTAATCGATTCAACCAATTTTCCATCAATGTTTGTAGCTAAAATTTGATTGGTTAAAATACTATCATCATCAAGAAGATACCTTAAATAACTTAGATCTTGTCTTCTTACTCTTATGTGTGTTTGTTCGATTTTAGTCATGGTATTTTTATTTTTTTCCATTAAGTCAAGACCCATTAAATTAAGTTTGTTATATTGTACCAGTATAGGAAATGATTTCTAGAACTGGAAGATAATCAGAACTAACACAGAAAAATAGATATGATTAATGACGTGCTAATCGGTCATATCTTTGAACAAAAGTATATATTTTAGTCCTGTCATCATTATAGGTATCGACCCATTTCTTCAGAGCATCTTCAATAATATATAAAAACTTCACAAAACTAAAGAAGGTCGTGTCACCAATTGTTGTAGTAGGGTATGTACCATCACTATCAATTGCGAAGCTAATACGCCTAACTTTACCTTGCATAACCTTTTTAGAATCTAAATTGGTCATATGAAGAAGTGAGTTCCTAAACTCCCATAACTCTTCAGAGGTAATCTCAATCTTATCAAGTTCAGAATAGTTATCAATCCACTTGATAAAATTATGGTGTTCACCAATATCTATCCAAGCTATGGTATCTATAAATGAAAGAAGTAGTTTCATAGCACTTAGATAATGTTTATTCTTAAACAACAAGTGTATAGCTGAAAAATGGTCATCTTTAAGAAGCTGACCAAAATCAGCTTTATCATCTTTAAAATACTTTAGCACATAATCTTCTTGGTTATCACCGAATGAATAACCAAAATGATTATCAATATGTTCTCTTGTCAGTGGTGAATTATCAAGGGTTATATCAAACTTGATTACCCCATTAACAACAGGTGTAATTAAATACAAGCTATCTACAGGTATATTGTACTGTTCAGTTAGATCAGAAAAGATTAAGACTAAATCGTTCCTCCTTGACATACTATTAGTTCGTTCAAGTGATACACCATTTTTTCTATCAAATAAACTCTTGGGAATATCCCCATACTTAACCATTGGTAGATCACTGGAAAAGTTATTTCTCAAGAATTCAACCTGTTCTTGTTCAGTACTAAACTTAGTTCCATCATGAATAACATAACCAACATGAGTAACTACATCATCTGTTGCAAAGAAGTATAGATTTAAAATGGTATCTGAAATTGACATATCCTTAAGTCCTATATTGAGTTACTGATAAACTGATTCCCTATTAGAATGTTATAAATAAAACTATATAGATTGAAATGGTTCCTCCTGATCATACCCTCTAACGCGAGCTTTCGACACCGATTTATTTTTTTTATATATAATAATTTTAAACGTGACATAACAATATGTCACATTCCTGCATGGTACGATTCATCCCAAACATTTTCTAACTCACCTTCAACTTCTAAAGTGCTTGGTATGAGTTTAGTAAAACGCATATCAATCCAATATAGTGATATAGCCTTTTCTGGTTCTTCACGATATTCTATTACTGCATTTCCGTTTTCAATGGTTGCACGACCAATGACGTGTACTGGACTACTATGATCCTTAAAATACAATTGAAGCGTTTCTATATAATCACGTTCTGATCTAAATTTTTCCTGATAGTACTCTTTGTCATCATAAAAATCAGATTTGTCAATCTCGTTTTCAGTGAATACATGAAAGTATGGAATATCTAAATCGTGAATTTTAGTTGAAATCTTAGAGCGGTAATTAATATTCCAAACTGATAAAGTTGTACTTTGTGACTTGCCGTGAACAGAACTTATCATTCCAAGATTAAAAGACAATAAAGAAGTACTAAGCTTAAAATTAGATTCAGGTAAAGAAGCCATGAAAAATAACTCTTCAAACTCGTGCTTAAATTTATTAATTAACTGGAAGTCATTCTGTATCACAACAATATTTTCATAGTGGAAAACTGCTGAATTTGACCAATTGTAGCTTCCTGTAATTACTACTTGATCATCAATAATACAAAACTTATGGTGCATTAAAGATTTACCAATTGGGTTTTTTACAAACCTTACAAACTCAGAAAGGGGGCCAGTCTTTAAATCATTCTGTATTACATTAGAATATGACTTATTACATAGGACTCTAATTTTTACACCGGCATGAATCTTTTCTAATAATAAAACATTGAATCTGGAAACATTGATCCAAGCAAGACAAATGTCGATACTGTCTTTCGCCAGTCTCAATTGTTCGATTATTTTACTTTCAATGTCATTGAAATAACAAGAGTTATGAATTGGATAAAGCTTTTCCATAGTCATTCCTTAACTATAAATATGAGTATGTATAATAAACAGGGAAAAAACAAAATGCAACGAGTTAATAAGTTAACTATTACCTACAGTGAGTTATCACGCCAGTACGGATACGATGTATCAGTAATCTCGCGTCAATGGGTTGCCAATGGACTTGATTGTACTGAATCAGAAGCTGAAATCTATAAATGGATTCGTGAGAACATTATAGATAAATTACGGAATGGTGACATAAAGGAACAGATGGATCGTGAGCGTCTAGCTAAACTATCTGCCGAACGTGAATTAGCAGAAATTGAATTAGCAGAAAAACGTGAAACTGTTATCAGTACTGAATATGTGGAACAAATCCTAACGCAATATTTGTTTCAGATTAAAACATCTATCCGTACTATTCCCAATGAAATCTACCTAGAACTATTCAGTCAGAATGACGCAAAAGATTTAAGGGATATTTTACGTACTGCCATAGATAAACAATTATATAACTTAGGTGAAATGGAATTCACCCTACCGGATGATATGGATATATTAGATGAACAATCAGAATCAGAAGAAATTGACGAGGATATTACAGAACTCTCAGAAGACAATACAACCACCGAAGATACAGAAAACGAGTGATTGGCTTAAATCACCAGAGGCACCAGTAAGATGGGTTGACGGGCCTAGTATGGGGCTTCCGTGGGTTCCATTTAATTTTCAGTGTGAACCTATAGATGTAGCACAGTTGAGAAGTACAAAAAAGATTGTACTTATGTCATGTAGTCAACTACTAAAGACAACAGTTCTACAATCAATTAGTTTTGGTGTGATGTGTAATGATCCGGCAAACTTTGCCTTTGCAAGTAGTTCCGGTACTGAGATAAAGAAATTTAAGAATGGCAAATTCCTACCTGCAATAGAAGGGAGTGAAGTACTTTCAAAGTTAGTAACTGATAAGAGTGACAAGAACGCAGCCAATAACCAGAGTCAGACTGAACTTGTTAATGGTACATTCATATACTGGCTTAATTTAAATACACCTGGAAACCTTCGCGGCATCACTTGCCGCACAGTATTATTGGATGAAGTAAGTAACTGTGAAATTACTGAGGAAGGAAATCCTATAAAACTTGCCGAAGCTAGAACATCAACTTTTGGTGATGATGCTTTGACAGTAGTATCCAGTACACCATTATTTCCCAATGACCTTATCCATGCTGAATATGTAATGAGTGACCAACGTAGATTTTTTGTTACTCATGATTGTGGACATGAATATACTTTTGAATGGGAACAGGTAAAGTTTGAGTTTAAGCAATTAGATAATGGTCGTGCGATACCAGACAGTACTACTACAAAATTAGAATGCCCTCACTGTAAGGAAGAAATCAGTGAACATAGACGACATCAGATGGTATCTAAGGGCAAATGGATTGCAACTAATACTAAGGGTGAAACTGGTGTGGTTGGATTCCAAATCAGTCGTATGTACTCACCTCTTAATACCATAGAAGATATGGTAACGAAGTATGCAGAAGCACTTTATACATTTAATCTTCAAAGTTTCTATAACAATGAATTAGGTGAAGTATATGAGAACGAATATGAAAAAGATTTAGATATACTTAGATTAGAAACATTACGTAGTGATGAAATTAATCTACATAATATACCTGATAAGGCACTAGGTATTGTAATAGGTTGTGATCAGCAAATCGATAGACTTGAGGCAACAACATTAGCATTTGATGAAAAGAACATTTGGGTACTATCCCATGACTTCTTCTATGGAGTTGACTGTACTAAACTTGAAAGTGAAGCATATACTAAATTTGATACATTCGCCCGACAACAATTTGTTTCTAATGCAGGTCGTAATATTCCCACACTAGCAGTATTCCTAGATAGCGGTAATGGCAATGCAACAGATACTATTAAGAAGTTTACCGCACGTTGGTCTAAGTACCATCCTATAAAGGGTAGTTCCAGTACTACCAGCCCATTATTCAAGGCTTCAACGGAAGCTGGATATAAGCTACAGATACTTAACGTACATGAGCAGAAGCTAACTATTCGTAAATGGTTAAATCTAGCATTAGGTGATGAACCTGAATCGGCAACAATGCAATTACATTTCAGTAGTTCATTACCCCATGATTACTTTGAACAGTTAAGTGCAGAAGTATTAAAACCCTCTGGTAGTAAACTTGTATGGAAACTTAAACAGGGAGTTAAGAGAAATGAAGCTCTTGATTGTCTTGTGTACTCAACTATCGCTATTCAATATTCACTTAGTAAATTAGGTACACATCAGCCATTAAGAAAATTACGTGAGCATAGAGCAGCAACTAAGTTAAATGATAAATACATTGAAGAAACTACAACTGTAGTTGAACAAAAAAAGGAAACACCTAAACCCCAAAGACAACCACGTAAACGTACTGGTTCTAATTGGTTTGGTAAGAAATAAGGAATAGAAATGAATAACATTTTACCGGATAAGATTTATCTAACAATGAATCCGATGGATTGGTATGCTACATTCCCACCACATACAACACTAGTTATTAACTATCTTAATACTGGTAAGAGTGCAAAATTTGAAAACTTCAAAACTACAGAAGAATCCATTCAGATGTTATTTGATATTACTGGCCCTAGTGACAAAATATTTTGTATACAGATTGATAATGCTATGCGTACTGTTAAGAATTTCACTACAGAATTAATTGATCCTACTAAGTACACGGAAGAATATTCACAATTAGTACAGATGATTAATGAAATTGATGAGGTAATTAAAGTTAAGGTAGCTGGTGGTGGAGTATACAGTACAACAATTAATAATAAAACTTTGGTAAGCGAGAATCTATCAGCACTTGAAAACCTACGTATTAGATATATCAAGCGGGCAAATAGTCTCTGGTCAATTATGAATGATCAGCCAGCTAATGGTAATGGACGTCCTATTAAGTCTGTAACGATGCTACGTGATCCCAATTATCCTAACAGATGGGGAACACGATAATGTTTAATTTTTTCAAAAAGAAACAAGAGCCAGTACAAGTACCTGTACCTAGAAAAAGAACTAAGGAAGTACAACGGTCAAGTTTGCAACGTGAATTACAGAATATCCGTACTGGTCATAATGCACCTGGTGGTGTAATCAACTTTGGTTTCACTAGTGGTATCGCCAGTAACAATATCAATAACATCCTACGTTGGTTCCTTAGTGAATTCCGTAATACCAGCCGTGAAGCAAGCATTCATAATCCCATTGCACGTAAGTATATGAACCTTAGTGTAGATGGTGTAGTAGGTAGTATGGGGGTATATGTTAAGCCAGATGTTCAGTTAGAGAATAAAACACAGGATGAACTACATAAAATTAACCAGAAGCTAGAAAAGCTATGGGATCGTTGGGCGTATGATGCAAGTCGTTTTAGTCTTGATGGACAAATAGGACTTGATACATTTTTACAAGTATTAGAAAAGATTCGTGTAACTGATGGTGAAGCATTTATACGTATTCATACTATAAACGGTACTGTTAAAGTTGAAATACTAGATGCAAGTCGCCTAACGCAGTTGAATAACCAATGGCTAGCTAATGGTAACTATATTAGTAATGGTATTGAATTTGATAAATATCATAAACCAGTGAATTATTACTTCTGTCAGTACAACCCTATTACCTATACCTATGATGCAGTAAGTTATGAGATTATTCCCGCTAATGAAATTTGTCACTATATGGTAACTGATTTTCAGGGGCAAGAAAGGGGAATTCCAGACCTAGTAAGTACTACTAAGATTCTTGAAGACCTAAAGAACTTTACTGAGGCGGCATTAGTCGCTAAACGTGTTGCCGCTTCAAGTATGGCATTTATTACTAATAACAATACTGAAACTGATAACGTTGACCTTCAGGCGGGTGAGATTGACGAAGCCACTAAATACTACGAGTACCTAGAAGCGGGTGCAATCTATGAACTCTCAAAGAACCAGGATATTAAAAGTGTTAATCCACAGGCTGGAGTAGACCACATTCAGGAATTCACTGATGAGTTAATGAAACAAATCTCTATGGGTTTGAACGTTACTCAACAGGCATTATTAGGTGATACAGGTAATGCTTCATTCAGTGCTGCAAAACTTAGTGAACGCCTACAGGCAACTACTTTTGGTACTCGTACTAATTTGTTAATTAATAAAGTACTCAAACAGATCTATATCACATGGTTAAAAAATGAAATGATTCAGAATCCAAATCTAGGACTTTCGTTCTCTGACTTTGATGATCTTATTTGTGCTCGCTATATTCCACAGAAGCCTATTAGTTTAGATCCTCTTAAAGATATTCAAGCTAACGTAGCCCTACTTGATGCAGGTCTAGCAAGTAAGACACAGATTATAAGTGAAATGGGTGGTGATCCACGAATAGTATTTGAAGATATAGAAAAAGAAAAAGCATTAGGACAAGGAAGTTCTAATGATATAGATAAGGACAATCAAGAGGATGAAAATCAAAAAAAATCTTAAACGTGAATTACTAGTACCATCTAGTTCTATTGACGTTGAAAACCGCACAATTGAAGTTGCATTTGTAAGTGAAACTCCAGTAAGCCGTGTAATTGATAATCAAGTATTTTATGAAATTCTATTATGTAATCCGGAAAATGTAGATATGTCCCGTTTGAATAATAACGGGCCAGTACTTTTCAACCATGATAGAGATAAGTTAATTGGTGCAGTAGTTAACGCACGTATTGATGCGGATAAAGTAGGCCGTGCAACATTGAAAATTAGTGCTGCTGGATTAGGTAGTACCATGTTTGCAATGACCCAGGAAGGCATTCTAAACAAAGTCAGTATTGGTTATAACATCTTCGATTATCGAATTGAAGGTAATAACATTATTGTCACTGACTATGAAATCTATGAAATCAGCCTAGTTACAGTACCTGCCGACGATACAGTAGGATTGGGACGTAGTGAAGAACTCGAATATCAGTTAGAAACTGCTAATCAGAAATCAATAAATACCTCAGATAAACAAAATTCTGAGGAATCCGAAATGGAAGAAAATGATCAAGAACAAGTACGTCTAGATAATGAAGAATACGATATTAAAGAAACACTTATTGTAGATAATGATGAAAATGGTGGTGTAGCCAACATTGAACTATCTGATGGTGAATTGGAAGAACTCGTAAGTAAACGTCCAGACCTACTAAAGAAATTACAAGATAAAGGCGTAGAGCCAGAAACACTAAATAGTAATGAACCAAGTGAAGATGAAGACCAACGTGATTTAGATACTTATCCCGATGCTGATGACGAAGCAGATCATACAGTTGATGAAGTACCTAATAATGATGGTGAAGAAGAACGTAAACGCGAACTTACTTCAATTGGTAAAGTGCTAAATGTGGATGTATCAGATGCAATCGCTAAAGGAATTAGCGTGACTGATTTCAAACGTTCACTAAATGAAAATAAAAAACCTAACGTTAAGGAAAACAATAAAATGACTAAATCAGTTATTAATGGCCTAATCCGTGCTGCGGCTGAAGGCAAACCATTTGAAGGCGACCGCCTACAAGTACCAGCAAATGAACTAGTACGTGCTACTTCTACCGCTGCTGCTACTGGTGGTGCATTAGTTAAAGAAGTATATGTAGATTCATATATCGATGTTCTACGTGCAAATTCAATCTTCGCACAACTACCTATTCAAGTATTCTCTGGCCTAGAAGGTGAAGGTAATCTAGTACTACCTAAACTATCAAGTGATTATACTGAAATGTTCGCTATGATTTCTGAAGGTGCTGATTCACCTCTAGTAGATGCTGCTTTCGAGCGTATTGTACTAAAACCTCAAACTTTCTCTGGTTCAGTACCAATTACCCGTACTCTAATCAAATCTGCTGAAACCGCAGAACGCTATGTTCAGGATTCAATGGTTCGTGGTGCAGGACTAAAACTAGAACGTCTAATTCTAGATCAGATTGTTGCTGCTGCTCCAAACGAAACACTAACCGCTGCTCCTTCACAGAAAGATGTACAGGATGCACTAGCAGTTCTAGCGGCTGCAAACGTACGTGTAGATAATGTAGTTGCTGTTGTTCACCCTACTACCGCTGCTGCATTACGTTCTACTCTAGTTGGTAATAACACCGCTGCAAAATACATGATTGAAGGCTTCCGCTTTGAAGCATGGTTATGTGATTCAGTCCGCGTAATTGAAAGTACCCAAGTTAAAGCTGGTGAAATTGTTTTTGGTGACTTCTCCAACGTGATTTTAGCCTCCTGGGGCGGCCTAGCTGTTGACCGTGATGATACTACTCTACGTGCTTCACAAGGTATTATCCTACGCACCTTCGCATACATTGACCACGCTGTAGCACACGAAGAAGCGTTTTATGTAATGAAACTAGCGGCGTAATAAATTATGAGATCGTTTACTAATTCACAAGTAAGCGTCTTTCTTAATGCCTTTGGTGAGAATTTAACATTAACCAGTGGAAGTACAATCCAAGTTATCTTTGAACAGGAAACAATAGGAATTGAGACAGAAGCTGGTGTAGTTGAAACTTCAGAGAATTACTTTACAACTTACACAGGGAAGGCGTCCTATACTGATACCTTCATCTGGAAAAACAAAGTACAAGAAATTTATAACATTATTGATGACCTATCGGGCATGAGTAATTACTATTTTAGGAGTCGCGTATAATGATTTTATTTGATATTAAAAATCTTATCGTTGGCTCCTTTTCTTCTTTGGGTATTACTGTAATTTCACCAACAAACATTAACTCAGACGCATTACCATATATTTTTTATGTAACTAATTTAACTGAAAATGGTGATAACATCCAAATGGGAAGAAACCAAAATTCAACCCTTACTTTTGACATTATGTGTACTGCAAAGGAAGCAGATAAAGTACAGTCAGCAATTCAAAAAGCCTATGATTATATGATGTCCCAACAGTTCGTATTAGATGCGAAAGATATTTGTACTATCAGCACTGCAACCAACTACCAAAACCAAGATGATTATGATCCTACAAGTGGACTAAATACAGTTGTATTAAGCATGAGGCTAAATTACATTACAATTAAGAGGTAACAATGGGTAGTATCTTTATAGGAAATACTACTAAACTATTCTATAACTCAGATGCAGGAAATAACATTCCCAATGCACCAACATATACAGAGATAGATCAGTTAGGGGCTTTTCCACAAGTTAAAATAAATTCAAGTACAGAAACATATGAAACATATAATGAAGAATATGTATCTGTACTTGCAAGCAATAAATCAATAGATTCTGTCAATATTGTAGTACATTACGTACCAGATAATGAATCTCATCAATTTCTTGATAGGGCATTTGATAATTCAACTAGATTCCAAATTAAAGTATCTCTATATGAATCACAGGAAAGTTTAGACCAGCATTATGTAATTCTTAATGGTTATGTAAGTTCTACAAATCTAAGTGGTGCTCGTGACTCAGTGGTAGATAAGACTTACGTATTCAATGCCGAAGAAGTAGTAGCACGTGGTACAGCTAAAGATCCCGCTCCACTTAAAGTAGGTGATTATGGTGTAGGTGCTAATGGTTCTGCTGATATTCCGCAGTATGAATCAGAAACGCCTTCCGGTAACTCATTTATCAAAGTACCTTCAGACCAACAACAAAATCCTACTGGTGTTGATATGCTAGGTATTGCGGGTGTAGATGATGATAATATTACAAAACTAGCAATTACTGAAAATGGTAGTCTAGGAATCTATGCTAAAAATCAGTCAAGTGATTGGCAACAGATTCTAACTAAGCAACAAATGGATGGTGTATATGTTCCACTTACCCGCACAATTAACGGTAAATCACTATCAAGTAACATTAGTCTTACCAGTGCCGATACAGGCTCCTTAGCACTCACTGGCGGTACTCTTACTGGTGAAGTACGTGGTACTGGTATGATCCTTTCCAATGGTATAACGGCAACTAATATTGTTGCAACAAATGCTATCACCGCAGACACAACAACTACTCAAACATTAAATGCAACTAAAGGCAACTTCACTAATGTAGCTGTTGAACAAAAACTAACTGCTAGTAATGTTGATTTAACGGGTAAACTAACTGCAGGCAGTATTGAACTTGTAAATCCATTGGCAATTACACATGGTGGTACTGGTAATAAAGTTGGTAATGCTCCATCTGCAACTAAGTTGAATACAGCACGTACAATAGGTGTAGACCTTGAAAGTAAAACCGATATTCCTTTTGATGGTACTGCAAATGTACGTGCTGGTATTTTTGGTATTCTACCTATTACCAATGGCGGTACTGGTTCTAATACGTTAGCAGGACTTCAAACAAATTTACAAATTGACCGCTATCAACAAAATGCAAGTGAAACGTCAATTTTTTCACCTGATAGAATATCATATTTAACTATTAGCAATGATTCATGGGGCGTTTATTCAAATAACATTGATGGTAATAATAACGGAGGATGGAAACCACTTGCAATAGGTCAAGGCGGTACTGGTGCTATTACAGTTGATGGTGTAAGAAGCAACTTACAATTAGGTAAAACGCAGGAATCAGTTTTTCAGGACACAACATTAATTCGTAGTGGTACGAGTACATCGGGTACAACTGGCATTCTATCGGTACGCAAGGTTGATACTAATGGTGCGACGATTTCACAATCACGTTTGTATAATGAATATCAAGGATCTCTAAACAAAACTACTATTCATACTGCTGCAAATGGTAAAAATGCGTATCTCCAATTTGATGAGAATGCAGATCTATACGGAGCACGTGAAATAAAGTTATCAGGTAGTCTAACCGCCGATTTATCAGTTTGGGCTGGACAATCAAATGTAGTAGGGGTAGGTACTAAAACAGGCGGTGATAAGAACATTTTTCTTAGTAACGTTACTGCTGATGGGTCTTCTGGTTCATGGGTAAACTACGTAGAAGGGCATTGGTATAACGACCGTTGGAATCTAGGTTCAATACGTACAGATTCTTCCAACATTAAGAACTTACGTTTACAAATGTCAACCTCTAATGCAGGCTCTGCACTATTTGATTTCTATCCGACTAATGGTGGCTATATGTCTGCTGGGCGTGGTGTTATGGGCCAATGTATTCAAGGTGGTTGGGGTATTGAAGGTACTTCAATGGGTGCTCCATTCTTTGCAAATACTGTACTAAACAACGATGGTGGGTGGAGTCCAATTGTTGCTGGCGGTTCTCAAAGTACAGGTGGATATAGTCTAAGGGCTGCATTCGGTGTAATCAGTAATGGTAATAACCGTTGGCCTGATGCAGCTATTAAGTTATTAGGTGATGGTACTTATAATCGCGGATTTCAGTTTACAGTGACGGGTGATATTGTAACATGGGGTAATGGTTCTGGTTTTGAAGGTAGTTATATTTTCACGAAAGCAGCTAACTCCGATAAAACACTAAAGTATGATATTTCATATACCAATGGTAAAGAATCTTATGATCGTGTTTCTCAGTGGCTTCCGACATTGTTTAAATATAATGGTCAGGAAACCCAACGTTATGGATTTATCGCACAGGATCTACAAAAAGTTGATGAACAGTACGTGAAAGAAGTACAAGGCTATCCAATTTTTGAAGAAGTATTGAATGATGATGGTGAAGTTATTGGTCAGAAACAAACTGGAATGACTGATAGCACATTAGCACTTGATACAAACGTAATGCTAACTGATCTAGCTTGTGCATTTAGATATGTAACTGAAACACAACAAAAAGAGATTGATGATCTTAAATCATTGGTCACTAAATTAATGAATAAATAACAATGAAAGTACCGAAAAGAATTCGGTACTAAACCTTATAAGGAAATATAAAAAATGGCTATGGATATTTTTGCTGGTGCTAATCTAGGCGTATCTATTGGTACTGCTGGTACTACTGAATCTACTACGTGGACAGCTATTCCAGAGATTGCATCATTTGCAACTTCAGGCGGTAATAGTACCGTTATCAATGTTACAACTTTTAACCAACTTTACAGCCGAAAACTTCTAGGATCAAAATCCGTTCCCGATATTAGTCTATCGGTAAACTGGATTCCAGATAATACCGTTCATCAACAACTCATCGCTACTTCAGACAATCAAACTCGTATTCAAGTTAAACTAGAATACTTCCAGGACGCAACCCGCACTACTGGTTATTTCGTTTGTTATAACGCGTTTGTAAGTGCTGATACTGTAAGTGGCGGTAAAGATGAAGTAGTAGTAAAAGAATTTACTCTTGCCGTAGATGGTGGCCCCGTTGCCGCTGGTGTAATCAGTAAATAAAAACAATTAAAAAGGGAAAAACTCTTATGAATATCTTAGAACAACTAAAAGAACAACTAAAGCCTGTACTAACACAGGTAGAATTAACTAATGGTGCGGTACTGTATGTACATAAACCTAAACTATCCGATTTTGACAAATGCAACAATGTAAAAGGAACAATCATTCATTGTGTCTGTAGTGATGAAAGTGGCTATCACTGTTTTTCAGATGGGCCAGAAGAAGGGAAAGTAGATATCAATGATATAGATACATCACTAGCCAATGAATTATTTCAGAAATGTGTTGATCTTTGGGGCGTTGGTGATTCTAAACAGGAAGAAGTTGAAAAAAAGTAAGAGCCAATCCAAAACTACGTTATACCCTGAAGATGTTAAATCGACGGGGTTTTTCTCCTGATGAGCTAGAACAAATTGATCCAGAATTATTTGAGTACCTAATGATATTCGATGAATTCATCGAACCTAATGGAAGTCGTTATGATATGTCACTGTATGCAAACCTTTGTCATTTAATCCTTGTCAGTTCTGGAAACCTTAGTGAACGTGGTCAAAAAGATGCTTCTGTACTGGATTGGGATTTTCACGGCCTTCTACGTAATTATACTACTGGTGAACTACTGGAACATAATTCATCGAAGAAGACTAAAGAAGCAAAAGAACAAATGGATGGTTTGGCAGAAATGATCAAATCAATAGCCACTAAGGATAAAAATAATGGCAAAGAATAATCAACAAATGATTTTTGAAGTTGATGGTGATGTTACTGGATTACGTAAGGCGTTAAGTTCAGGTACACAATCAATTGATAAATTTGGTAAAGAATCTGGTGAATTATTTGGTGGACTAACAGAACAACTTTCTGGTTTAACTTCTAAATTATCTGGTTTTAGTACAGGTCTAGTGGGTACGGCTGGTGCAATGGGATTAGTTGTTGGGGGTGTATATTCCCTTGTTAATTCAAGTGCTGAATATGTAAAGATATACACTGAAGTTGCTAGAACAAGTTCACTAACTGTTGAACAACTACAGAAACTTGAAAAGCAATTTAGTGGATTGGGATTCACTGTAGAAAAGTTTGGTGATCTAAACCGTGATGTACTTGATCATATGGGAGATGCCTTCCGTGATGGTTCTGGCCCTGCGGAGGATATGAAGAAGTACGGGATTAATCTTCAAAACTTTAACAAATATCTTAATCAAACTGATGGCGGTATACGTACATTAGCAGAAGCATTTTATGAAATGCGTAAGGCAGGTAAATCTACAGCAGAAATCACTAACATGATGGAAACATTAGGTTCTGATGGAAGTAAATTAGTAGGTGTAATGAATCAGTACAAAGACGTTACCGAACTAATGAATGCTATTCAGGGACAACATGCAACACTAACTAGTGAAACTTCTGAGAAATATGCTGAATTTGATAAAAAAGTTACTCAATTAAGTTCATCATTCCAGCTTTGGAAAGCTGAAGCACTTGCACCTACTGTAGATGAATTGAATTCACTTTTTAATCTAATGAATAAAGAATGGACTAAAAGTGATTTTTGGGAAATGTTTAATAACTTCTATTATGGTGGTGATGGTAAGTTAGCTAAATGGACTGCACAAATGGACGGTGTAAACCGTGCTTTAATCAAGAATACGCAAGAATGGCGTGATGCACAAAAGAATAACAATTTCCCACCTAAACCTACTGCCGATGATAAGAAGGCTCCAACTGGTGGTTGGGTAGATACTGATAAAGAAGCAGCAAAGGCAAAGGCCGCAGCAGATAAAGCAGCCGCCGCCGCGAAAGCAGCAGCAGCAAAACGAGTACAGGCAGAAAAGGATTTACAAGTTGCACTAAGTTCTATAGGTATTTCAGAAGGTGATATTCGTATCCGTACTTTCGAACGCCAACAGGATGAGATTGTTAAAAAGATTAAGTCAACATCAGCTACTTTAAAACTTGATAGTACTACAATCGATGGATACCTAAATCAAGCCTATAACAGTCGTGTCACTAAGTTCAAAGATATGATTGATGAAATGATAGGTTATTCAGATCCTAATAAGGACTTGCGTAAACTTAGTGAAAACATTGCAGCAGTTGGAAGTAACTTAACTGATGAACAGGCTCAACGCCTTATGATTGAGCAAAACCAACGCGTAGGACTTCAACAATTAGGTACTGATGCAAATAACCCATTTGATAATAAGAACGTACTAGACCAGAAACGGAAAGACCTTGAAGCACAGAGAGATTTAGAACTCACTATCAATGAACAAACAAGTCGCCAATTGAATCTAAGCCAGGAACAATATCAGAAGCGTAAGAAAGATATTCAAGAGAAGTTCAATAAGCAAATGTTAGACGTGGAAACTGATAACACGAAGGCACAGATTGGCGTACTTAGTCAGGCGGCTGGTGATTTGGGTACTATGATGAGTGGGGCTTTCGGTGAGGGTAGCAAAGCAGCACAAGCCGCCTTTGTGATTCAGAAAGGTTTAGCCATTAGTCAAACTGTACTTTCAATTCAACAGGCACTTGCTGGTGCTCTAGCTACTCCGTGGCCTACTAATATTGCCAACTATGCACAGATACTTTCACTAGGTGCGAGTATTATTACTACTGCAAAAGGTGCGGCAAGTGGTAAGGCACACAGTGGTATAGATGAAGTACCTGGTTCAGGTGATCAAACCTGGATTCTAAAGGGTGGTGAACGTGTAGTACAACCAGAAGCTAACCAAAAACTAACGCAATTTCTAGACGGACAACAGAACCAGAAACAATCTGATTCTGGTCAAACTGTTATTAACGCACCTCTTATTATACAGGGTGGTGCTAATGATGATGCTAAGTTCCAATCTATGCTTAAGAAACACCAGAATAGTGTTTCACAGGCAGTTAAGAACGCACAAACAAGAACAACATAAATAATTTAAAGCCCGATATAAGCCTGAAATCCCTGTCAGCATTCGGGCTTTTTCTTTTTTATCATAAATACAAGAAATCATACGATAAGGATATCAAACATGGCATTTTCAAGTAATATTAAAACAACTAATTTCCAGTTATCAAGCACTGAGCCACAATATAGTAATCGTTCGTGGAATGGTTCATTGATTACTCGTAGTACTAACATTCAGTACTATAGAATTCAATTCACATTAAACTTCAATCAGAAAGACCAACAAGAGATAAAGGAATTTCTTGCACGTTATTCACAATCACAACCATTTACTATGGATTTGGGATATCTAAGCCGCTATACGGGTATTCAAAATGGTGCAGTACAGACAACATCAGCAGCAACAGCAGGTACATATAAGATTAATGTGAATCAAAATAATCTTGAAGTGGGAACATTAGTACAGTTCACTAATCATTCTAAGATTTATCGAATCATCGCTAATAGCGGTACATCTATTTCAGTATTCCCCAATCTACGCCAACAGGTACAGACGGGTGAACCAGTACGATTCAATAACATTCAAGGTCAGTTTACATTAGACACTGACAATGATTATTCAATGACAGTACAGAACGTTATGAGCATTCAACTAAAGGCAACGGAGTACCTATAATGAGTCCAGCAGTATTCACAAATGCAGCACTATTAGAATTCTACAATCTAAGACGTGGAACTAATAAGACTGTACTTACAATCAGTGATGTTATCTCTATGGGTGTTATTGTTCGCTGTGTGGATATCTACCCCGTTAATGGTAGTCCAGCAGGCCCACTACACCTTACAGATTCATTCACTAACGTAATGGCAAATGGAATTAATTACACCATTTTCCCCGATTTCATCAACAACAGTTTCCCTACTTTTAAGGAACAGAAGGATATTCAGAACGAATCACTTAGTTTCAAGGTAAGTAACATTGAACCTAGTTTCCGTGTACTTGCTAATGCGGGTGCATTTCGTAAGGCAAAGGTAAATATATATCTAACCTTTATTAGTCCTGCCGACAATACAGTAATTGATCATGACCTAATGTTTAGTGGTTATATCGACTTCTTCGAAACTACTGCAAATAATCAGTATGATGGGGTTATTAATGAAACAACCGTAAATATTAACAGTATATGGAATAAACTAGATGTTCAAATGCGTACTCTTAGTGCTAACTCAGTACATCAATCTGTTCATCCAGGTGATGAGTACTTTTCACTTCTAGGTATTATCCATGCACAACAACAGTGGTCATATAAATGAGAAACAAACTACATAAGATAATTGAAATAACGGACGATGTAATTTCTAGGGAATATGAGTTAGGGCAGAATGATTGTAATACTCTTGTACTAAGAGTGATAGATCTTATGGCTGGTACTGACTATACAAATCTTGCACTAGGAAAATATAAGAGTATTACGGGTGGTAAGAAAGTATTCAGGGAAAATGGATTTAAACACCTTACTGATTTAGTTACACGTCATTGTACTGAAGTTCCATTTCCTATCATGGGTGATATCTATATAGAAGAAGGTGGTGTAAATGCATCTGTCATTCTTAATAATACATATATTTCAGTCGATCATGAAAACAACAAATTTAACAATAAACAACTACCTAGTGAAATGGCAGGGAAGTTTTATAGATTTAATAAGGAATAAAATATGGGAAGTTCATCAACGGCAATTTTGGGGGCTGTTATTACTGCCGTCGCAGTTGCTGCATCCGTGTATACTGGTGGTGCATCATTATCAGTAGCGGCGTCATGGGGTGCTGGAGCTGGAGCACTTAGCTACATTGCATCAACTTCATTAAGTACATTAGCAGTAGGTACAACTACTGGATATGGTGATACAGCATCAACACTAACAAGAAGTACCGAACCTACATCGGGTATTCCTATACTATATGGCGGTACTGGTATAAATGACTTCTGTAAAGTAGGTTCTATTGTACCGTGGTATAACGTCTATAAGGATACAAGTCAGTATCTTTTCACAGAGCACGCTATTGCAATGGGGGAAGTAGGAAATGTAATTAATCAAATCTATTTTGATGATGAACCTGTACTAGCAAATCAAGTTACATATGAGGGTGTAATACGTCAGGAAGATATACTTGAACGTTTTCGCCCATACTTACAGATGGAAGTACGTTTTGGTAAACAGAATTACAGCAATACCAAATCATTAGCTTTACAGTATGCTGGTGATAAATGGAATAACAACTTCCGTGGTAATGGCATCGTACAGATCTGTACTGTAATAAAGAAAACACAACATAGCCTGGAGAATGATATTCTTACAAGGGATGCATATGTACTAACAGTTGAAATTAAAGGTCGTCTTATTCGTGATCTATATACTGGTAAGATTGAGGCCAGTAGTAACCCACCTAGTCAGTTATATGATTTCCTTACTGATACTGTCTATGGAATGTCTATTGATCCTAACAATATCGATTTACCTAGTTTCCAACGTGCAGCTAATTTGTGTCAGCAGTACAATTTTAAATCGAATGGTAATATTAGTTACAGTAGTTCATATAAATCCAATATTGAAAAGATTCTAATGACCTTTGGGGGCATTACCTATATTCATGCTGGTAAACTATATCTAACTATGGATTTACCAGGTAGTAGTGTTGCTACTTTTGATGAAAGTAATATGTATGGTAATGTTAATCTAACTACTACAGGTACTGCCGATTATTTCAACTGTATTGATGCAAGCTGGACTAATGTCGGAAACTCATATAGTACAGACGTAATTAGATTACCTAGTGATATTTCAAAGGATGATGTAATTGCCAGTGATGGTACTGTTATTGCTAAGGCAATGTCATATGAATGGGTACATGACAAAGACCAATTACGTTACCTAGTCAACATTGAATTACTTAAATCAAAGTACCTACAAAATACCCTAGTATTCACTACAGATTCAGCATGGGATATAGAAGTTTGGCAAGTTATTACTGTTAATTTTCCAGAGTATGGATTAAGTAATAAGCAATTCCGTATTCTAGGAAAAGAAATAGTTACTGATGTAGAACACGTTGGTATGATGACAGTAACATGTGTTGAGTACTCACCAGAAGTTTATACAGGTAAAGATCCTGGTGTATTCCCCGTTGATGGTAGTGTACTTGCAGCAGTAACTGTACTTCCACCTTCTGGATTAGAGGCAATTAAAAAGGGTGGTACTGTATCTGGTAATGTGGTTACACTTAATTGGGTTAGTTCACCAGACCAGTTCCTACGCGGATATTACTTGTACTATAAATTGGCTAATGCAAGTCTATGGACATATGCAGGTTCAGTAAATCAGTACATTAATACTTTTGACATTTTCAATCTTGATGCAGATTTAAATTACGATTTCTCTATTGTTGCATATAACAATCTAGGATTTATATCATCCCGTGTAAGTATTCTTAATATCAAACCTGATTATAATTTTCAGTTACCACAACCTACAAATTTACGTCTATTGAATAATGATTTAGGTGGTACTAATACTACTAGTGGTGATTTTATTATAGGTTGGGATGATCAATCGGTATTACGTGTTAATAACTTACCTTTTAATCAATACTTTGGACGTTATCAAATTAAGGTTTATGATACTACTGGTATTTTGTTGAATACCTATTACAGTACATCAAATCAGTTTGACTATACTTTCCAGAGTAATAAGGCAGATGGTACACATCGTAGTTTAATACTAGGGGTATCCGCTCTAGGACGCTCTACGGGAACATATTCACAAGAAACACTCATTACTGTCAAAAACCCACAGGCACCTCTTATACAGGCTCTAGTAGCTCGTAGTGCTATAGGTCAAATAGTGTTTGAATGGTCTAACCCCCTTAATCCTAGTGATCCTACATATCCAGTAGTGAAAGACTATGCGGGTGTATACATTCAGATCAGTAATGATGAAAACTTTACAAGTATTGCAAAGAACTATATCAGTACAAATCAGTGGGGTGATTGGGTTACTGTTGATGATGGTCAATATTATATACGTGCAGGGATGATTGATATTTTTGGAGTTAGTGAGATTCAATGGTCAGCAACGATTCCATTCTTGCAACAAACTTCAGTGCCATTCTCACAGCTTAATAATGATGTGGTAGATGGTATTATAAATAGTTCTGAATTTAACACGGTTAAACAGGAAATCATTACTGATGCCAAGTATACAGGTTGGACAGTAAGCGTTAATAACAATGGATATGTTTCAGGTATTGCATTAGCCAATAGTGGTACTGAATCAGTATTCACCATTATTGCCGATAGGTTTAGTCTAATCAGTTCAGGTACTGCTTCAGCAGGTACTAAAGTTTACCCATTCGTAGTACAGAATGGTACTACTTATATGAACAATGCGATGATTCAAAACGCCGCAATTGGTACATCCCAAATTAGAGACTTAAGTGTCAATAACGCAAAAATTATTGACGGTACTATCCAAGGGGTAAAAATTGCTTCAGCCACTATTATGGAAGCTAATATAGGTCAAGGTCAAATTACCAACGCACTTATCAGGGATGCCGCAATTACCAACGCGAAAATCTCTGGAGAACTCAAATCTGATAACTATGATTCATCAAATGGAACACAGGGATGGAAAATTGATAAATCTGGCGGTTTCCAAATGGGTACAGCAGATGGTAATGGACGTGTACTATTAGATGGTAATGGTTTATCTGTATATGATGGTAACGGTAATATAAGAGTAAGAGTAGGAAGAATATAATGGCAATGGGATTTACAATACAACCGGATGGTTGGAATAAAGTGATAGACGTTACTGCAAGTAGTAGAATACTCAGTAGTCTAGGTAGGCGTCAAATTCGAGGAGGTGGTGCAGGTGACAATGTATCATTTCAAGTTGGTTTAGATCGTCCCTATACGGGTGGTATTTTACTACCCGTACCTACTAAGGCAGTTTGGGTAGATAGTATAAGTAGTGGTCAGGGAAAAACACGTATGAATGTACTACGTGGTGTAGGTGTTAGTGGTGGTAATGCACTGATTAATGCTAGACAGGATGTTTCCTGGGATTCTGGAGGCCAATATGCATATGATATTAGTTTCTTTGAAATACCCGCAGCACAACCCCAAACTTATGGAATCTATATGCAGGATGCTACTGATTTCTGCACTATAAGTGATGTAAACCGTTTTGGATATGTCACATATAGAGACACTATTAATATCAATGGTGCGTGGACTATTCCTACTAGTGTTCCTAATCGTGAATCTTGTGTAATTTTTGCACGCTGGAATAACACTGATACACCATTATTTTTTGATAGGGATAGTTTACAGATACAGACCTTTACTGGATTTGGTAGTTCAGATGGTTCAGTACAGGGCGGTACTGTCAATGGTGTTCAGATAGTAATAGTAAGCACTGGTGTAACTCCACCAGTACCGCAAAGTAGATATGGAACAATCATAGTTAACGCATCTAATCAAATTACATTTAGTTCCGCATGGCCGCCAGTTATATGGCGTGGTAGTACTTACAGTTTTCCATATTACGTAGAGAACGATACAGGATGGGGTGCAAAGATACAGTGGAATGGGTCATCTGGTAATGTATCCCAGCCTATGGTGCCATTAGGTAGTTTTGGGTTCCAGTGTGGCGACTGGTCTGCTTCCGGTACATATCCATATAAAGTTGCATTAAGATCTGGCCTTCTTATGTCAGGTAATAGTGTGAGTACATATCGTGCAAAGAATGGTGTTGGTACAGTATATTATTATACATATCCATGTAGAGCACAGGCTGGGCTTACCATTCCATGTATTGATGCCGCCGATTATTTCTAATAAATAATTATAACCAAACGATAACATAAAAGGCGAAATTATGGATTGGATTATAGGGGGATTAATTGTCCCACTTCTTGCGGGTGTTTGGGCTATGTTTCATAAGTATGTAGAGACTAAGAGAGATCAGGAAGAACGTCTAGACGATCTTACTACTCGCGTGACTATTGCAGAAGGGAAACTTAACAATTTGGAAGTAGACATTACAGAGATAAAAGATTTAAGAAATGAAATCAAACTAATCCGTATGGACATTACAAAATTAATAACATTAATAGAAGAAAGAACTAAAAAGGGACATTGATGTCCCTTTTTTTATTTCTATTATAAATACAATTAGCTAATAAATGATAAGGAAATCATTATGGATTTAAAATCAACACTTAAAATATATGAGGGTTCAACCCCCTATCAAAAGAAATTAGGTTACTACAGGAATGATAAATTCTATCCCTATCAGGACAGTTTAGGGTACTGGACAATAGGTTACGGTCGTTTAATTCAGGGTAAAGAATCTCAATACACAAATGGTATTACTGAGACGCAGGCAGATAAGTTTCTCGATGAAGATATTGCAACTGCAACCAAGGATTTAGCTAAACTAAATGTTAAGTTACCTTCGGATAGTCGATGGAATGACTTTCTAATTCTTATGTTGTTTCAACTAGGATTGAATAAGACATTACAGTTCAAGAAGTTTCTAGCAGCATTGAATACGTGTAATTTCTGTACTGCAATAAAGGAATTAAAAGATTCTAACTGGTATCGTCAAACTCCATCCCGCGTAGATTCAATGATTGAATATGTTCTCAGGGGTTAAGTTATGGAACCGTGGGGATATGCTGATGGACTCAGTGAGGAAGAATTATTAAACGGTGAATATGTTGGTTTCGTATATTGTTTCCGTTTTACTAATGAGAAAACGTGGTACATAGGTAGTAAGCAGATGTACAAGAGAGTAAAGGAATCCAAGAAACTAAAAGACAATAGCGTTGAAAATGGCTGGCGTGAATACTCAAGTAGTTCAAGAATCGTAAATCAGAAGATTGCAGATGGTGAACCATATACACGTACTATTCTCTGGCCGTTCAAATCTATGAAAGAAACACTACTAGTAGAGGCTGCACTTATTCTTTCAGTAGGTCTACATCCATCATGTATTAATCTCGCATTAATGCATAAGGCAAGATTACCTAATGCAGAAGACAGAAAGCGTCTATATGGCGTTATACAGGAAATACAAGGTTGGTTAACATGAATATAAATGGCGGTTTTAAGGCTGGACATACACCACAGGATGCAATTAAGTGGACTAATGACCAGGAGAAATCGATAACCATAAATGTACAGAGTGAAATTACAAAAAGAGTACGGCAACTTAGTTACAAGTTACAGAAAGACATGGACGCATCTATAGCAGGTGGCCCCGTGGCATTCACTAAGAAAGCACTACTATTCAATTTCATTCAGGCAAGTAATGGTAATCGTACTAACCAGATTATTGTACGTGGCGATCAGGCTGCATATTTACGTACTGTCATTACTGACGTAAGGGAAATATTCGATCAGTTCATACCTACTAATAATGCGAAACTTACAGCACAGGGTAACATTACTGGATTACGTAATAACATGAATAAACGTTATAAGGTAATTGAAGCTAAGGGTAAGAAGATGTTAGTTGATACTACTAAGAAAAAGAAAAACCGTAGTAAGCGAATCATAGGTGTGAGGGAAGAGAAGAAGCGGAAGATGGTTTTTGACTTCTTCCAACAGGCCGAAGATGGGGCAAAGTTGATATTAAGTGATGTCAACGGTTCATACACATTCACTAAGAAAATTATATAAGGGAAATAATTATGCAAGAACATTACAGTCAAGAAGATAACAATGAAATTACACTAGCCGATACACAACCACTTATGAATACATATCCATTTGAGAAAGTACTCATAGATCCCCGTTATTTTTCTGGGAAATATAGAGTAGATTCCTTACAGGGTGATTTGATGAATATTGGATTCTATAAAGGACGTGAACCTGATTTGTGCAAGGGTGAATATACCGAATGGAAATATGGTGATGAAGTACATAATGTATATGTTATCGATAGATATACTCTTTTCGTAAAGGGATTGCATATTGAATTATTTCTAGTACAGATACAGAGGTAAAAATGATTGCACTAATCGGAAAGATTATAGTACAGGTATTAATGCAGGTACTATTAAAATTAATACTAACAGTGTTCAGTAAGGAACTTATAGGAAAGGTTATGTTTGCCTGTCTACATAGACTAACAAAACTAACCCCTACTACTAGGGATGATGAATTTATAGATAAGTTGGAAGACCTATACTGGAATGTTAGTGAAACAACAGATCAAGAATCTGATGAACTACTAAAGAAAATACAGGAAAAGAAAGATGAACCTAAAGAGTAAGATAGTATTGGTAGTCGTCAGTATTATCTTCTCTATGTTCATAGGTTGGAAGGCCAACACTATCTATACTGGATATCTCCATGAGAAAGTACTGATACAGCAGGAAGCAGTACAGGAAACTATAAGACAATCTCAGGCAACATTAGCTAGGCAGTTTGAAGAACAAAGAAAGGGATTGGAAAATCTCTATAAGAACAATACTAATACAGTTACTACCATCATAAAAAATAATCAGCCTATATATTCAAATCTATGTCTTGATGACAAGGGGATGAATCAACTAAGGAAATTCAGGGAAGATAGTAAATGAAGAAACTAATCATCGCAATTCTACTATGTCTATGTGTTGCCTGTACTGATAAACCAGTTAGTAACAACACCAAGTACATACAAGAATCACTACTAGTAGAATGTACCAGTGATACACCTCTACCTATGGGTTATACGGGTGAGGATATGTATAAGGCTCTCAATGAATGGCAGGCTGTGTACAATGAGTGTAGAGCATCAAAGAATGCACTAATCAAAGCTGTTAGAAAATAAACTAGTTATCTTTATAAGGATAGATTAAAGTATATGTTTTTAACTTATGTCTAGGAATGGCCATGCATATGATTAAAGCGATATATCTCGATTTAAGAAAAGCTTTACATTGGTTTATAACTTTGTCTCCTACTATTAAAAAAGAAAAACAAGTATTATATTTTTCTTTAAGTATTTTTTTGATTGTTTTATTTCTTATTGAACATTCGCAAGGAAATAATGATCTTACAAACTGGATAATAGCATTGGCAAATATTGTTATGGCATGTGCTGCCGTATTAGGTGTTATCTATGCAAGAAGATATGTTAATGATCTTGTAACCAAAGATGGTTTTAAAATCGCTTTAGAATTGAAAGAAGAACTAATTCCAACGTTACCTCCAATTATTGGTGTATCTTCACGGATATCAAACCTACATCATTTAGCTAAAAAATGTGCAAGTGATAAACTTATCTCAAGAAATAACTTTATTAGTTTGATGGATGATTTTATCGTTTTAAATGGTGAGTTTTTGAGATTTGAAGATCAAGTTTTAAAATTTGAAAAGCTGGATAGGTTACTTAATACCTGTAATTGGTCATCAAGTAATAACAAGAATGATAGTTACATTGAATTGAAAAAATCAACAACTGAATATTGGACTATTGTTCAAATTTTGAGGACATATTTAGGTTCTATTATGGTTGGATACGCCAAGGATATAGATCTTTTTTATGATATTAATCAAAACACACACTCTGAAAGTATTTTAGCAGAGCAGTTTCATTTTAGTCCTCTTGATGATGCTGTGATTAAATCTCTATGTAATTTAACTCATGATTATTTTCACGCTACTAATAAATTTAGAAAGTGTACCAGTGAATTCATAGCTGGCAATGAAAATATTTTCAATTATTTTAAACCTAGATAAGACTATAATTATACTGATGCCCACTAATTCGTGGGCTTTATTTTATTCCCAGTACTGAGAGGTAGCAAATCCGTTAACATTCATATGATCGGTATATGTCGCTCTATACACTGTTTCACCAGTAGATATTTCAATGATATCGTATGTGTAGATTTCTGTTTGCCCCATGTGTCCTTTTTCACGCCTTGATTTTTGTTCATATCTGTACTGATCAAGTGGGAAACGTTTCTGAAATTCTTCATTAGTCATTCTTGTACTCATTGATTTCATCCTCTTTGTTGTTAAACATTGATATTACATTTTTTGATTAAACCATGATACGATTTAGATGTGTAGAATATCTTTTTGGGAACCCAAAATATCCCGTCGATATTCCCGCTATCACCGAAGCCGCCGCGCACTACGACGTGGCGCTGGAGCTGAATAACTCCTCCTTTACCCATTCCCGTCCGGGCAGCGAGCCCAACTGCCGGGCGATTGCGGAAGCGGTCGGCAAAGCGGGCGGGCGGCTGGCCTTCGGCTCCGATTCCCACACCGCTTTCACCCTCGGCAACTTCGAGCACTGCCTGCGGATTGCCAGAGAAGTGGATTTTCCCGAGGATCGCGTGTTAAATGTCACGCCGC
>Ga0308166_1000987_pt1 | contig 32954 bp, 22 predicted proteins | sample PhyCR2_2_FD_202137 | JGI IMG/M metagenome (GOLD analysis project Ga0308166, IMG submission 202137) | Phyllosphere microbial communities from UC Gill Tract Community Farm, Albany, California, United States - DLSLCC.R2 | ecosystem: Host-associated > Plants > Phyllosphere > Unclassified | place... | reverse complement strand
GTTCCTGAGCGTTCTCCCTGATTTTGGCAGCATCGAAAGATACTTTACCGATACCGGCGTGGATAATCCCGTATTTGTCTACTTTGAAATCAATTTTACCAGCTTTTACTTCAGTTACCGCTTTTCCGATTTCCATTGTTACGGTTCCTGATTTAGGGTTTGGCATCAAACCTCTTGGTCCCAATACTCTACCCAATGGTCCTAATTTACCCATAACAGCGGGCATGGTAACGATTACGTCAACATCAGTCCAGCCGTCTTTTATTTTTTGTAAGTATTCGTCAAGACCTACATAGTCAGCACCCGCTTCTTTAGCTTCTGCTTCTTTATCTGGAGTTACTAAAGCCAAAACTTTAACATCCTTACCGGTTCCGTGAGGAAGAGATACAACACCTCTTACCATTTGGTTTGCTTTTCTAGGATCTACCCCTAATCTTACAGCGATGTCTACGGAAGCATCAAACTTTGCAGTGTTTACTTCTTTTACCAGTGCCGAACCTTCTTCAAGGTTATAGATTCTTCCTTTTTCTACTTTGCTTAAAGCTTCTTTTTGCTTTTTTGTTAATTTTGCCATTTCTTTAAGTTTTAAGCGTTAGTTGGTTTAGTTCCTGTTACTCTTAATCCCATAGATCTTGCAGTACCTGCAACCATAGAAATAGCTGAATCCATCGTAAAGCAGTTCAGGTCTCCCATTTTGTCTTCAGCGATTTTTGTCACCTGATCCCAAGATACAGAACCTACTTTGTTTCTGTTCGGTTCTCCGGAACCCCCTTTGATCTTAGCCGCATCCATCAACTGGATTGCTGCAGGAGGAGTTTTAATTACGAATTCAAAAGATTTGTCTTCGTATACTGTAATTACTACAGGTAAAACTTGTCCCGGCTTATCTTGCGTTCTTCCGTTAAATTGCTTACAAAACTCCATGATGTTCACACCTGCAGAACCCAATGCTGGACCTACCGGTGGAGAAGGGTTAGCTGCGCCACCTTTCACCTGAAGTTTTACCATTTTAAAGACTTTTTTAGCCATTGTTTGTTTTTTAAATTTGAATAATGAATGAGTTTGGAAGCATTATTATTCAGTAGGTTATCCATTCTCACCTTAAATAATCCTACTTTTCGGACTGCAAAATTATGAATTATTTTTGAAATAGCAAATAGTAAACTATTAAAATTCAGAATAAATACTAAACTAATGAAGGATACCGCCATATAAGAAATTGCCGCAATGAAAATGCGGCAATTGTATTTAAGTGAAGATGGCAAAGCTTATTTTTTGATAAACTTCTCCGTAATAATCCGGGTTTTGGTTTTTATTTCCAACAAATACATTCCGTCCGGAACCGACTGTACGTCGATTTTTTTTGAATTTCCGGCAAGATTTATGATTTTCTGTCCTGAGGTATTATAAACCGATACGGAAAGAACATCCTCATCGGTGCGGATGTTGATAAAGTCTCCCGTAGGATTCGGATAAATTTTAATAAGATCCGCAGCAGCAGCAGTCATTTTTCGGTCTCCTGAGATTTTCGGATTTACCGTGTTTCTATCTGTCATCTTATCATTGGTCATAACATTATCTGTATATACGTAAAAATAATTATTATCGATTTTCGTATCCGGCAAAATCAAACAATATCCATTTCCTTCTACCTTTACTCCATTCCATGATGAATTGTTGGCTGAACTCACTTCTGCTCCTTCAATAATAAAGTTGCTTCCGCTTTTTACAATCACCCGGCTCTGCGGAGCCATAATAAGCTTACAGGTTGTTTTCAGACTTGCATTGTTATCAATTCTTACGGTTGAATAATTTCTGAAGTTGATGTCCCAGACTTCATTGGAGGTTACATTCAGATTCGTATTTTTAAATGAATTCTCCGTAAAATACTGTCTCACACTGGTCACTGATGCACTTCTGTACATGGTACCGATATCGTCTCTGCTGAAATAGTCGTGATTACCCTGTGCATAGCTCATGATGTTGGATCCGCAGTCGTGATGATAAAGTCCCAGGTTGTGGCCCAACTCGTGTGGAAAACTGTTATATCCCATTCCTATAAACCATTGCCTGATTACCGACCATGGCTGGTTTCCCCATGTAGGATTATTAACGACGAAATTTTTCATGGACAGATATTTGTTGTAGAGATTCGGCCAGAACTGTCTTAGCTTCCGGTCTATCGGCGTGTAATAAGGAAATTCCGACGCAGCCCAACCTTCTCCGGGTGCAGCGCTGTAATCTCCCGTCGTCATATAATAGTTATAAATATCGCCGTTGTTGGCAAATACCACATTGATTCCTGAAGGGATCGAGGGATCACTATCCAGATAAGTGTAATAATAATCTGAAGATGGCGGATAAAGCGGCATATTTCCTCCTAAAGGCCCCAGATTCGGATCGTAACCGGTATACAAATAATCCCATGCGGGATCGGTCTTCCAGATTTTATTTACTACAACCTGTATTTTTGTATTGCTGAAATTGGCTTGTCCGTCCCCGTCACATCCTGCTACGGGCTGGCCCAGGTTAGCCATTCTGTAGTTCATCGCGGCCACGATATCATCGATGACCTGCGTATGTTCCGGATTATTTTCCTCAAAATTGCCGGTGCCGTCGGATTTAGTTAAAAAAATAAAGTTCATTTTAACATAAATAACCGCATCATTGCTCTGAGGCATATACAGATTATTGTCGTAATTATAGGGAGACGTACCTGCACAATTTGTATTTAAAAGCTTCGGATTGTCTTTCACATTGCCGCCCTCCTTCGGCCTTGCTTCTTTTCCCATCGCACAGGTAGCTGCAAAGGAATTATCCTGAGCCCGGGTGCTGATGGAAATGCAAGTGAATAGTATAAAGAAAAATAAATATCTCATCTTATTTTCTTTTATTCATTGAATTGATCTGTTCATCCTGCTTTTTAAGCCTTTCGTTCATTTCGATCATGTGTAAAGTCAGCTCTTCCACTTTCTTCAGCAGCAAAACATTCATCTCTTTCAGTTCAACCCCGTTCTTCAGTACATCCTCTGTAGAAGGGACTTCAGGCAGATGCTTATTCTCATCAATATAGGCTTTAAGATCCTCCAAAGACTTCAGCTTGTAGTCTTTATTGAAAACATAATCTGCCCATCCGCCCGCTGATGCTATTTCCACCTTGATCTTTTCGGTTTTTATCCCGTCCTTTACAAACAGCCTGTAAGAATTACAGTCCGAACAGGTCGCGAGCCCTGTATTATTCCAGGCGATCCCCATCAGTATTTTACCGTTTTCCCTCGCACTGAATACAGGATACTGCCAATTGGATGAAGATACGGTTAAAAGGCCGGTATCATTAGCCTGACTGTGGGAACTTGAAATCCAGACAATATCCGTTCCTGCATTTCTGTTCGGAGAATCGTCGATAAAATCCACCCCATCACCGGTAACCGTACTGGTATTGAATAAAAAAGTTCCCTGCGAAATTTTAAAACGCTGAATATTATTCGTTTTAAAAACCAGATCCTTATTATCCAGTGTTCCGATAAAGTTTGAGGGAGGATTTGTTCCGGAATTTCCATTTAAGGACCATTGTGCCTTTGCAGAAAAGGCGGTGCACGAAATAAGTGCAAGAAAAATTGCTTTGTACATAAAATTTGAATTATGGTTATGTTTATTTCTTTAAATATACATAAAACAATTCATATTTAAGTGAATTTTATCTTCAGGATAAAAATATTCTGTATCCCTGTTTAATAATGAAATTTAAAGCATCCGTTTCTAAAACTCTGAATCTCCTTTGAAAATATGTTCCGTATCTTGAAATCAGGGATTATTTATTTTGATACGATAAAAGTTCAGAAAGTTCGGCCATATCCAACTTATATCCCGTTGTTTAATTAACTCAAAAATAAAATTAAGGCTGATTGCACCAGAATTTTTTGTAGATTGCTCCTGGCAGAACGAATAAACGGTTAATACTTCTTCTTATCCTGTAAAAAGCCGTCCCGTCGGGACTTTAAAACACTATAAATTCTATCTTAGCTGAAAAATAAACTGAGGCTATTTGAAAAACTTTGCAAAAGTTATGAACTTTGACAAAGTTGAAATGATTTCGTTTGATCAGCAAGATCTCTGATCCTATTTTTGACGAGACAAACTTCCGGCATCCGGCAGCCCTCTTCCAGCCTGTTAATCCAGGTTCTTCTTCGGGTTCATTTTAAATAATGCCAGTTCGGGTCTTTTTGCAGCGCAGCGGAGAAAAATGTATCGGGAACCTGTAAGTAAGACCTCCAGGTGGTCGGTCAGCAACTTTTCGATACGATTTTTTCAAAATCTAATCAAAGTGACGGTAATTAAATATCGAAGGCACTCTCTATTAGCAGCAGCTCTGTTTAGATCCGGCATTATTTAAGTTATATTATTTCACTAAATGATTGATATTTAAACAATTATTATCGATTTCACGTTAAACAGGAAATGCTTTGATCATAAAATTGATGGTAAAAACCTAACGAATTTTGAAGGCCTGTCAGATTTATCGGTTTAATCAATTCCTGAATTTTAAACTGATATCCTTTATTTGACAAATAAAAAAACCGTCCAGTATCTGAACGGTTTTCTGTTTTATTATGAAAAGTATTATACTTTTTCTACCTGCATATAGCTTAATTCCATCGGTGTCTTTCTACCGAAGATAAGAACGGAAACTTCAATTTTCTTTTTATCTTCAAGAATCTTTTCTACCGTTCCGTTGAATCCGTTGAATGGTCCGTCAATTACTTTAACGTTTTCACCCACGATATAAGGGATTTCAACATCGCTTGCAAATTCTGAAAGTTCGTCCATTCTTCCAAGCATTCTGTTAACTTCCGATTTTCTCATCGGAACAGGATCTCCTCCTTTGGTTAAGCTTAAGAAAGAAATAACACCGGGAATGTTTTTGATAACGTGTGGAATTTCCCCCATCAAATCAGCTTCAATCATTAAGTATCCAGGATAGTAAGGTCTTTCTTTAGGAACTTTTTTACCGTTTCTGATCTGAATTACCTTTTCCATAGGAATCACTACCTGAGTAACATACTGTTCAAACCCCAAACGTTTGATCTCCGTCTCAATGTAGTTCTTCACTTTATTTTCCTGTCCGCTGATTGCTTTCAGCACATACCATTTCAATTCGCTCATTTTGGGAAAATACTTTTATTATTAATTGAACACGTTGATGAGCATTCCTATGATGTTGCTGATTGCTTTGGAAAACAATTCATCAACCCCGAAAGTAAATAACGCCAGAATCACGGTGGCCACAGTAACTACAATAGTAGAAGACTGCAGGTCCGACCACTTCGGCCATTCCACTTTGTGTCTGAATTCGTTATAAGAACCTTTTAAAAAATCGACAAATGAACTCATAATTGTATTTTGCACGGGCACAAGGATTCGAACCCTGATCAACGGTTTTGGAGACCGGTATCCTACCATTGGACGATGCCCGTAGTTTAAAAAGCTCCGTAAAGAAGTTCCTTACGGAAGCTTTTTATTATTTTAATAGATGATTAGTCTAAGATTTCAGTTACCTGACCTGAACCAACTGTTCTACCTCCTTCTCTGATCGCGAATCTAAGACCCTCGTTAAGAGCGATTGGTTGTAACAATTCTACAGTGATCTCCAAGTTATCACCTGGCATTACCATTTCTACACCTTCCGGTAAGAAGATCTCACCTGTAACGTCAGTTGTTCTTACGTAGAACTGAGGACGGTATTTGTTGTGGAATGGAGTGTGACGTCCACCTTCTTCTTTAGAAAGGATGTAAACAGATGCTTTGAATTTTTTGTGTGGCTTCACAGAGTCTTTCTTAGCGATTACCATACCTCTTTTGATGTCGGTTTTTTCAATACCTCTCAACAATAGACCTACGTTATCACCAGCTTCACCTCTATCCAGGATTTTTCTGAACATCTCAACTCCTGTAATAGTAGAAGTTAATTTTTCATCACCCATCCCTACGATATCTACAGGATCACCAGTGTTGATGATACCAGCCTCGATTCTACCGGTTGCTACAGTACCTCTACCAGTAATAGAGAATACGTCTTCGATTGGCATCAGGAATGGCTTATCTGTATCTCTTGTCGGCTCTTCGATCCACTCGTCAACAGCATCCATCAAAGTCTCAACAGACTTGAACCATTGGTCGTCAGTCTTAGCACCACCTTCTGCAGTAGCAGCGGTAAGAGCACCAAGAGCAGAACCCTGGATTACTGGAGAGTTATCTCCGTCGAATTCATAAGTAGATAATAAGTCTCTAAGCTCCATTTCAACAAGCTCTAATAACTCAGCATCATCTACCATGTCAACTTTATTCATGAAAACAACAATTCTAGGTACGTTTACCTGACGGCAAAGTAGGATGTGTTCTCTTGTCTGAGGCATTGGTCCGTCAGTCGCAGCACATACAACGATCGCTCCGTCCATCTGAGCAGCACCAGTTACCATGTTCTTTACGTAATCCGCGTGACCTGGACAGTCAACGTGAGCATAGTGTCTTTTTTCAGTTTCGTATTCAATGTGAGCAGTATTGATAGTAATACCTCTTTCTTTTTCTTCTGGAGCAGAGTCAATTGCAGAGAAGTCTTTTTTCTCAGCAAGACCTTTGCTAGCTAATACAGCAGAAATAGCCGCTGTAAGAGTAGTTTTACCATGGTCAACGTGACCAATAGTACCAATGTTCAAGTGTGGTTTGTTACGATTAAACGTTTCCTTTGCCATGATTTATGAATTATTTATTTATTGTTTTTCAAATTTTCGGTGTGCAAATATAATGAATTTTTAAATACCAAAAACTTTTTCTCCAAAAAAGTTTCAATATTCAAATCCAATAAAGCACCAACCTTATTTTTCAATGTATTGAGATTGCAAATTTACACATTTTTCTCAATTGTGAAAATCCTTCCCCAACGTTTTGTTTAAATTATAAACTATCTGTTTAATTCTTAATGCTATAACTCATAAAACAATAAGCGTAAAAATTTTTTCTGTTGTCAAAAACCGTCATTTACCTTTTATCGTAGATAGAAATACGAACTACTTAAAGAATAATATTATGAGAAAACAATTACATCTATGGATGGCTGCTGTTGGCATTGCCGTTCTATTTTCCTGCAACGATTCCGACAACATGATGTCCCAGGACATGATGGTTCAGGGGCCTGACCAGATGGTCTACGGGTTAACGGCCAATAATGAGCTGGTGGCTTTCAATGCCAACAATCCCAAAAATTTCACCTCCAAAACCACCGTTTCGGGAGTGGTTTCGGGAGAAAAACTGATGAGCATCGATTTCAGACCGGCGACCGGTGAGCTTTATGCTTTATCCAGTGCCAGCAAATTATACATCATCAACCAGTCCAATGCTTCGGCAAGAGTGGTAAGCAATACGGCCTTCACCCCGGCCATTTCAGGAAGCGTTGCTTCCATAGACTTCAATCCGGTAGTAGACCGCATCCGTCTGGTAAGCAGCACCGGACAGAACCTGAGACTGAATCCGGAGACGGGAGCTACCGCAGCCACCGATACCAATATCAGCGGGGGCAGCAACCCTTCGATTATGGGAATTGCCTATAACAACAGCAAATCCGGCGCTTCGAGTACGGTTTTATACGACATCGATATGGCTTCAGGGAAACTTTTCAAGCAGGATCCTCCCAACAACGGAGCCCTGGTAGAAGTCGGAAGCCTGGGAACCACCTTTACGGGACAGGCTGCTTTTGACATCCGGTATGATAATGCCAGTGCCTTGCTGGCCGTAAACAATACCCTTCACCTGGTCGACCTCAACAGCGGAAAAGCAACCAATATCGGAATGCTTCCGCAGCAGGTGATCGATCTGGCCATTCCTACAGAGGCGGTTGCATATGCGGTAGACGGATCGAACAACCTTCAGATCTTCAACCCGAACAGCCCGATGCCGGTTTCAAAATCCATGTCCGGGCTTCAGACAGGCGAGAGTATTTTAGGAATCGATTTCAGACCGGCGAACGGACAGCTGTATGCCTTAGGAAGCTCCAGCAGGATTTATACGATCAATCTCGGAACCGGAGCAGCCACTGCAGTGGGAACCTCTCCTTTTGCTACACTACTGGCAGGTACGGATTTCGGATTCGATTTCAATCCGATGGTTGATAAGATACGGGTGGTAAGCAATACCGGACAGAATTTACGTCTGGACCCGGTTACCGGAGGAATCACCGCGACAGATATCACCCTGAATCCGGGAAGCCCGATGATCGGTGCGGCAGCCTACAGCAATAATATGGCAGGCACCGCTTCCACAACTTTATTCGTCATCGACCATAATACCGATAAATTGTATCAGCAAACTCCGCCGAACAACGGTGTATTGGTAGAAACCGGTTCGCTGGGCATCAACATCACCAGCAGCAACGGTTTTGATATCGGAAGCATGAGCCAGAAAGCCTATCTGATGGCCACGGTAGGTACCACAACAAAACTTTACAGCATCAACACAACTACCGGAGCGGCAACGTCGGTTTCCGATTTCCCGAATGCGGTAAAAGGTTTTGCAGTAGGACTAGGATTCTAAACTCATAATAATTATTTCAATAGCAGAATCGCGGAAAACTGGGTTTTCCGCGATTCTTATATGTAGAAATGTGTTTGTAACAAGGCAGAAAGTGAGATGTTTGGGGCTGGAAGTTTTTACGGTTGAAATTACAGCAATAGTCAAATATCAAATCATCTTTCGTCTTCTGTTAAAAATAAAATCTATGAATTATTTAATTATTTTCTGTTTTTTCTCTTTAAATCACTCAAGAAAATCAAACACGATTGAATTCATATTAATTCAGTGTCATCAGCCTTAAACCTTATTAGTCCCCTTTAATCCTACTGCCAGGAAAACTTCCATCATCCGGCTTCCCTCTTCCAGCTCCCTTAAACTTAAATCTGCTGTGATTTTCTGGTCCTGTTAAAGATCCAGAAGATGATTGGGAAAATCAGCAACGTGAGGACGGTGGCGGTGATCAGCCCTCCGATGATCACAATGGCCAGCGGTTTCTGCGATTCGGAGCCGATGCCTGTGGACAATGCGGCCGGCATCAACCCGATCGATGCCATCAGGGCAGTCATAATGACCGGACGTGTTCTTGATTTCACGCCATTCAGGATGGCAGTATCGAGATTCATCCCGTTCCTGACATTCTGGTGGAATTCCGTAATGAGGATTACCCCGTTCTGAATACAGATGCCCAAAAGAGCGATCATCCCTACCCCGGCCGAAATTCCGAAATTCATTCCCGTGACATGAAGGGCGATAATTCCCCCGATCAGTGCAAACGGCACATTTGCCAATACCAGTAAAGAATCTTTCATATTTCCGAACAGCACGAACAGCAGAAAGAAAATTCCCAGGATGCTGACCGGCACCACCTGGGTCAGCCTTTTCGAAGCCCGCTGCTGGTTTTCAAACTGCCCGGTCCAGCCCACGGAGTAGCCGTCCGGAAGTTCAATTTTGGAAACCGCTTTCTGTGCATCGGCAATGGTGCCCCCCAGATCACGGTCGCGGATGGAAAATTTAACCCCGATGTATCGTTTGATGTCGTCCCGGTAGATAAATGCCGCGCCATTGTCTTTAACGATGGTGCTGATCTCTTTTAAAGGGATCTTTGCTCCATCCTGCGTAGGGACCATCAGCGCCGCAATGTCGTTTTCATCTTTCCGGTATTCCCGGGAATAGCGGAGACGGATCGGGAATTTTCTCTCTCCGTCGAACATTTCGGAAGCCGTTTTCCCTCCGAAGGCCATTTCCAGCACCGACTGCGCATCATCAGGCATCACGCCGTAAGCTGCCATTTTATCCCGGTCGAGCACGACACTTACTTCCGGCTGTCCGATGTTTTTAATAATCCCGGCATCTTTTACGCCCCTGATGTCTTTTACCTGCTTCAATACTTCTTCAGCCAGCCGGTCGAGTGTCTGGAGATTATCCCCATAGATCTTGATTCCGTTTTCGGCTTTGAAACCGGCTACCGCTTCCGCCACATTGTCGGAGATCGGCTGAGAGTAGTTGAAGGTAATCCCCTGGTAGTTCCTGAGCTTTTTATCGATTTCCTCGATCAGCTCTTCATAGGTAATTTTCCGTTTCCAGTCCTCTTTCGGCTTGAGGTTGACGGCAAACTGTACAAATCCGAATCCGTTCGGGTCGGTACCGTCGTTGCTTCTTCCGGTCTGGGCAAGCACATCGGTCACTTCCGGGAAGCTCATGATGTCTTTTTTCAGGAGATCTGCGGTTTTCAGGGATTCTTTCAGGGAAGAGCTCATCGGCATTTCGGCGGTAATCCACAGCGAGCCTTCATTCAGCTGAGGGAGGAATTCCGTTCCCAGGAATTTCGCTGAGAATAACGTGGCTGCCAGGAAGGAAACGGCAACGATCAGGCTTAATTTTTTATGTTTAAAAGTATAGTTGAATCCTTTCAAAACGCTCCGGTCCCAGAAATTGACAAACGGGTTATTCTTTTCCTTTACATTTTTGTTTAAAAGCAGATGGGAAAGCACCGGCACCAGGGTCAGGGTAAAAATCAAAGCACCTATTAAGGCAAACCCTAAAGTAAAGGCCAGCGGTGAGAACATCTTCCCTTCCACTTTCTGGAAGGAGAAAATCGGGATCAGTGAAGTAATGATGATGAGTTTTGAAAAGAAAATCGCTTTTCCGAGGCCTGTTCCCGTCTGTTTGATCCAGCCGGCTTTGGCCATTTTATTGAATTTTTCGTCACCGTATTTGTGGGCTTTATGGTCGAGCATCACAAAGAGCCCTTCCACCATGACGACGGCCCCATCGATAATAATCCCGAAATCGACAGCTCCCAGTGAGAGTAAATTGGCACTCATCCCAGCCATTTTCAGGCATAAAAAGGCAAATAACAGCGATAAAGGAATGATGATGGAAACAATGAGCGTGGTTCTCCAGTCGGCCATAAAGATCAGGACGATTACCGTTACCAGGACAATTCCTTCGATCAGGTTGTGCATCACGGTATGGGTCGTGAAATCCATCAGGTTGTCGCGGTCGTAGAACGTCACCATTTTTACGTCTTTCGGCAGGATCTTTTCGTTCAGCTCTTTAATTTTGGCTTTTACACCTACCAGAACTTCCCGCGGATTTTCGCCTTTCCGCATTACGACAATTCCTTCCACCGTATCTTCCTGGTGGTTGAAGCCGGCCTGCCCTACTCTCGGCATCGAACTTTCATGTACTTCCGCTACGTTTTTTACCAGCACCGGATTCCCGCTGTCGTTCTGGATCGTGATGTTTCCGATATCGCTTATTGATTTTACCAATCCGATTCCGCGTACCACATACGCCTGTCCGTTTTTCTCGATCACGTCGCCTCCTACATTCAGGTTGCTTTTCGTCACGGCATCATAGACCTGGAGCGGAGTCAGGTTATATTTATCCAGAGCCCTGGGGTCAATGCTCAATTCGAAAACTTTATCCTGTCCTCCGAAAACATTGATGTCCGCTACCCCGGGAACGCCTCTCAAAGCGCGGTCGATAACCCAGTTCTGTAACGTCAGCAGCTCACGGGAATCTTTTTTCTTACTTTGTAAAGTATACCTGAAAATTTCTCCGGTCGGGCCGTACGGCGGCTGCACTTCAGGATCCACCTCATCGGGTAGATTAACGGTCCGGAGCTGGTTGTTCACCTGATTCCGGGCAAAGGTATCGTCTACCCCGTCATCGAAAAGGATTTTCACAATGGAAAGCCCGAACATGGTGGTGCTCCGCACACTGGTTTTCTTCTGCACCGGGCTCATGGCCAGCTCGATCGGCGTGGTAACGAAGCGCTCCACCTCTTCGGCACTCCGGCCGTTCCATTGGGTGATGATCACGATCTGGGTATTCGTCACATCCGGAAAGGCCTCAATGGGCATATTTTTGAAACTGATGAATCCCGATACCGCCAGAATCGCTACCCAGATAAAGGTAAATGCTTTATTTTTTAATGAAAAAGCAATTATATTTTTAATGAATTTGTTCATGATGGATTTTTGATGATGTTGTTGGGTAAAGCTGTGCCGGTAAAGAATTTCGCTTTAATCCTTTAAGAAAAGTAATCGGTTTAGAATATTAAATGGCCTACAGAAAAATAAATAAGTCTGAATGCTAAAAAAATGCTTATCTGTTTCTTAATGTTATTAACTGCTGAATTAAAATCTTAAGGGTTTAATCGCGTTTAGCTGTTGAGAGAGCGGTAAATCAATAACTGGTTGTTGGTGATCACCTGCTCCCCTTCGGTAAGCCCTTCGGAAACATAAGTGATATTACCTACCTGCTTTAGAACCTTTATTTCCTTTACCTTTACATCCGTCCTGGATTTGTAAATAACCACAAAGCTTCTGTTGTCGTCGAAAATCACGGCTTTGGAAGGTATGGTAGGGGCCATGGTATTTTCCGAGCTCATCACCTTGATGGTCGCTTTGCTTTCCGGGATCAGCAGCCCGTTCTGGTTATCCAGGACTACCCTTGCCTGCATGGCATTGGTTTCGGGATCGATGATTTTGAAGATCTTATCAATTTTCCCGTTGAACACTTTATCCGGATATGACAAGGTGGAAACCTGTGCTCTCATCCCAAGGCTTATTTTATCAATATCGGATTCATTCACGTTCATGATGGCCCAAACGTTTGAGGTATTGGCCACATCGAAAATATTATCGCTCCGGTCACTTCTCAGCTGCATGTCCTTGTTGATGTTTTTCTGAACGATGTATCCGCTGATCGGGGCGACCACCCTGTAAATATTCCCTTTTTTCACATTATAGACGGTACTTACCGCACTGGCCCGCTGCATTTGGTCCTGGGCTTTCTGCACCTGGCTTTTGGCCTCCAGCACATCCCTTTCGGTATTCAGCTTTCCTTCGTACATTTCCTGGGCTACCCGCAGGTTATTCCGGGCCACGACCAGATCCGTCCGGGCATCGCTGACCTCTTTCTGAACTTCTGCCAGCTCCGTACTCCGGATGGTCGCCAGGACCTGCCCTTTCGTCACGTGGTCTCCCAGTTCAACGTTTACACTCAGAACGTTTCCGCCAACCAGAGGATATACGTCGATATAGCTGTTCTTGTCCGCTGAAATTTTTCCGTAGAAATTGTAGTTGTCTTCGATATACTGTTTTTCAACTTTTGCCAGGTCAATGGATTTCAGCATGGTGTTGCTGAGCTCAAACCCCTTTTTCGACTGCGGCTTCGGGTCTGCTTCCTTTTTTGTGCAGGATAATACAGACAGGGCCACCATGATCAAGATTATATATTTTTTCATAGGAATATTAATAGAAGATTTTCGTTTGTACGAGTTGATTCAATTGTTCTGCAGACTGGATGATCCGGTTTTTCATATCATAGATCTGAAGGGCGGTTTCCCGGTAGCTGTCCATGAAGTCCGCAAATTCGATCAGGCTGATGTTGCCTTTCCTGAAGTTGCTGAGCATTCCGTTGTAGACCATTTCCATATTGTTGAGATCCGCAGGTTTTATTTCCGCCAGCTGTTCGTACCGGGTTTTCCATGTTCTGTAGGCCGCCTCCACTTTGGTTTCAAGGGTTAATTTCTGAAAGTCTGCATTTTTCCGGTTCTGCTCAATCGCGAAATTGGCTTTTTCCACATTTCCTTTATTGGATTTCCATAAGGGCAGAGGGATTCCGACCATCAGGTTGACTTCATTTTTAAAGGTTCCTCCGTTCTGGTCCCATCCCGCTCCGAGATTCAGGTCCGGAACATTCAGCGATTTCTGCCATTGGGCGTACAGCTTGCTGTTGTCGATCAGCTTCAGATTGTATTGGTAATCCGCATTATTCTCCAAAGCTTTCTTCCGGAGCTCCGTTTCATCACCGAAAGGCTGGACGGCAAGAATCTCTATGGCTTCGGTTTCCGAAAGCTGAGGATCGATATCTTCTGTAATTCCCGTCAGCACCTTCAGGGTCTGTTCGAATTCAAGAATATTCTTATTGATTTCCGCTTTATCGTTATTCAGCTGGATGACGATACTCTGGAGCCTGACCTGGTCTTTCAGGGAGACATTGCCTTTGGCAGATTGTATGCGGTAGGCTGCCAGAAGATCATTCATATAGCCCAATTGCTTATTGGTATTTTCCAGTTTCAGCTGTTCGTAATACAGATCAAAATACGTCGAGCGAAGCTGGAACTTCAGATCGGCCAGAAGCTGGGAAAACTGGAGCCGGGCCAGTTCTTTATTGGATTGGGCAAAAGCAATTTCATTCTTTTTTTTCCCGCCCATGTAAATCAGCTGGGTGACCTGCGCTCCTTTGGCATGCCCTGCATCAAAAATTTTCCGGTCTTCAGGATTATAGGCATTAATCTGACCGCTCAGCTGCGGAAGTTCCCAGATTTTAGCCTGCAGAATATCGGCATCCGCCATATTAATATTGTAGTGTTCGGCCAGCAGTTGCAGATTGTTCTTCTGAAATGCTTCTTCACATTCCGTAAGCGACATTTTCTGCTGTGCCGACAAGAAAGAAGAAATGACGACAAACAGCCCTGCGAATTTATTCATGTGGGTTATTTTATCATACAAAATTGTCTTTACGAGATTAAAATACTCTTAAAGAATCCTTAAAAAAAAATTAAATTTAACTTAAGCGATCTAATCAAAGCTTTTTACGGCTGGTCAATTTTCTTTAAAACCTGTTAAAAAGCATTCGACTTCAGAATATAAGGCTCTAAATTTTAAAGACTTTATAAAATAAATCAACGGAAGTCTGAAGTATAATCCGATTAGAGACTGGAAGATTTTTTAGTAATCTTAATATAAACTCAAAGGAGAATACCGTAGATAAGAAGAAAGAGGGAAGCCAGATGAAGGAGCTGGATGCCGGAAGCTTCTTTTAAAAAAAAGAAAGTACATGCTTATAGAATTATTTTTTGTCTCTCAGCTTCATGAAGGGAAGCTCGACGTATTTGTACATCAGGATAGAAAACAGAGGAGTCATTACCCAGAACAGGAAAAACTTGATCCAGATATTGATTTGCAAAGGCTGAAGAATCAATGTTGAGATAACGGTAAGATTCAAAAGATACATCGAATAGGAAATAAGGCTTCCTTTGGTAATAAGCCGGTTGAAAATGGGCAGCCTGGTCTCTTTTAAGTAATAAAATTTGGGCAGCATCAGGACGATTGAAGTCGGCATAATGAAGAAATAGAAAACACCGGTGTATAAGTTGAAGCTTATGAAATAATCAAAATAAAATTTGTTTAACAGAAAAACAAGAGCGCCCGCTATAAAAAACACATTTTTGTTTTTATCGAATAACGGCTTTTTAAAATGAAAAAACCAGGCTCCCAATACTCCGGTCAGAATACTATCCAGACGGGTGACCACCGGCGATCGTAAGCGCTGATCCCATTCCTGTAAGGAAACGATTTCATGGTGGCTTAAAATATAAAGACGAATCGCCACTGAAAAAATTAAAATGATAAAAAAGCTGATGATAACCGTCTGACGGACCGTTTTTCCGGATATCCGGAAGAGTGCAAAAAGCAATACGGGTAAAGACAGATAGAACCATTCTTCAATTGATAAAGACCACGACTCCGGAAAAAAAGCACCGGTGTGGTAAAACAGGTTCTGAACAAAAAACAGGCTTTTAATACAAGCTCCCCAGTTTACCGGCCGCTGCATCAGAAAGGAAATCAGGAGGATGAGAAAGATGGTGAAAAAATATGCCGGCAGGGTTCTCCACCAACGGCGCTTCCAGAAGTGAATAAGGTTACGGATATTTATTTTTTCTTCAAAATCCCGGATGAGGATCCTGCCTATGAGAAATCCCGAAAGTACAAAGAAAATGAGGACACCATCGGTAATGAACTTATGAACAAAATAAAATTTTTCAGGAAGCACGGTAATGGAGTGGCTCACCAAAACGGTGAAAATAGCTATAAACCGCAGAAGATCAAGCCCGAAATTTCTTTGGTGAGGGATTTTAATTTGAAATATTTTTTTCATCATGAGTAATTGCAGGCAAAAATAAAGAAAAAATGCCTGAAGATCAAAAATTTAGATAGGGCTGATACATCGTTTCAGCTGGCTACCGTTATTTTTTAAAGACTACGCTGAATTTATTCAGAAAATCCGCAGGGGAAGTATACCGGATTTCGGCACCGTGGTATTCCAGGATCCTTTTGGCGATCCTCAGCCCTAATCCCGAACCGGAAATGTTCTGGGAGTTTTTGCCCCTTTTGAAAGCTTCAAACAGCCTCAGCTGCTCTTCTTCTGGAATGGTATTGCCATGAGAAATCACGTCCACCACGAAATGCCGGTCGTTTTCGGTAATCAGTACATCCACTTCCATATTGTCGGAATAGATGGCGGCATTTTTAAACAGGTTGATGAATACGATATCCAGTAGAGACTGAACCCCCTTTATCGTCAACAGTGCGTCTTCAGAGCTCTCTTCGGAAATCTGGAAATCCATTTTAAGCTTCGGGTAGCTTTTTTCCACCGCTTCAAAAGATTCGAAAATCACTTCATCGATCCGTACTTCTTCATAAATGCTCTGGATGTTTTCTTTATCAAATTTGGTTAGAAGCAACAGCGAATTGGTAAGATCCGACAGCTGGTAGACATCGCGCTGGATCTGCTGCAGGGAAGACCTGGTTTCAGGCGTATGTTCCCTTAATTTAATGAGGTTTTCGAGCTGAAAGGCCATCCGGGTAATCGGGGTGCGGATTTCATGGGAAGCACTGGCCGTAAAATCTTTCTGCGACTGGAACACATCATCCAGCCTTCCGATCATCGTATTGAAGGATTTCGCCAGCACATCGATCTCGTCATTGGAATTGCGGACGGGAATCTGCGTGGTCAGCTTATGGGCCGTTACCTCGGAAATTTCCCGGTTAAGGTCTTCCAGCGGCTTCAGGAACTGCCCCATGAAGTAATAGCTGAAAAAACCGATCAGCAGAGCGCTCATCACATAGGCGGTAATCAAAAGGTATTTCAGATAATCCAGTTTGGAATTGCCGTTGGTATCATAGGCACTGGTCAGGATGTAATAGTTTTCACCGTGGATGGTTCTCAGCGCCGCATAAATCTCGGGAACCGTTTTTTCGGAATAGATAACCTTTTTATCATCAAGCTCTTTAAGCAGGGCATTGTCCCAGGTAACATTCCGGTCCTTGATCGTGCTGTAGATGAGTTCTTTTTGGGAATTGAAAATTAAAATGGTTTCGTTTAAAAGGATGTTGTCGGAATTTTCATTGAAAAACACCGGCGCCTCTTCTTCAAAGTCCTTGGATTTGGCGATGAAATGCGAAGTGAATTCCAGCCGCTGCCTGAATCTTTCCTTGAATTCATCCCTCCGGAAATCGTTAAAGGACATGTAGATCACCACCATTACGATACCGAAAAGCAATGAAAAGGCAATGCTGAGATTAAGCGCGATCTTCCTTTTTAAAGACATATCTTTTCTATAACGGACTTAAATAATACCCGAAACCGGAACGGGTGTGGATCAGTTTCACTTTAAAATCCTTGTCGATCTTCTTCCTCAGGAAGTTGATGTACACTTCCACCGTATTGGTATTTGTATTGAAATTGTGCTCCCAGACGTGTTCCGTGATCTGCTGCTTGGAGACGGTGCGCCCCTGCGCTTCGGCCAGGTAAACCAAAAGCTGAAATTCCTTCAGGGTAAGGCTGATTTCATTTCCGCCGCGGTAGACTTTCTGTTCGGTCTTGTTCACAATCAGATCATCAACCCGGATCAATTCCTGGTCGTTGGTTTCGGATGGTGTTTTTCTTCGCAGCAAAGAGTTCATCCGCAGCAGCAATTCCTCAAACTGGAAAGGCTTTACCAGGTAATCGTCTGCCAGTCGCGTAAAAGCATCTTTTTTGTCCGAAAGGTCGCCGTAAGCCGAGATGATAATGATCGGGGTATTCTTATCGAAAGAACGGACGGTCTGGCAGACCTCCAGCCCGTTGATCTTCGGCACATTGATGTCGAGCAGGTAAAGGTCATAGGAACTGTTCCTGATCTGGCGGAGAAAGGTTTCGCCGTCATAGATTTTATCACAGGTAAAATGGTTGGACTCCAAAAATTTACAGAGTTCCGCCGAAAGGATCAGATCGTCTTCCAATAAAAGAATATTCATCGAAAATTATTTTGTACGAATGTAACGAAAATTTTCAGGATGGTAAAAGAATTGAATGCGGGGGAAAGACTTTTAATTGAATTTTAAGATTGCGATGCAGGCGGGTTTTGTTTTTAACGCAGTGATCGCAAAGGTTAGGTTCTGTAATACTGCATATTTTCCGGGCGCAAAGGCGTTTCACTCAGCAGATGATAGCTGTGAAAATTATTCATGGACTACCGGGCTTCGGAAATTTATCTTACTTAAAAACAGATTTTAATTTACCTTAACCCAAACCATCAAGGTTTGAAAACCTTGATGGTTTAACGAACCTGATTAGAATAGAAAATTCAGCTATTTTTAAATGAAGGCTCATATAAAGACTACTGCCCTAGCCCGGATCGCAGCGGTTACCCCACAGCGGGTCTGGAGAGTTGAGGAGAGCGGATGGTTTGGCGGCGGCACGTCTGGAAAAGGCCGGTGCGAGGAGTAGTAGCGGAGAGCCGGATCAAGCTCCTGAAAAAAGCGAATGGGATTGGGAGGGTGAGAGGGAAAGTTTTAGAGTTTGGGATTTGAGGGGTTGGAGGGTTTGAGAGTTGGAGGGTTTGAGGGTTTGGGGGTTTGAGGGTTGGAGGGATAAGGGATAATATCGGAACGAAAAGAGGGTTTGGGGATCAGTTATAAGGGTCGGAGGGTTTGGGAGTTTGAGGGTTTGGGGGTCGGAGGGATAATGAACCATGTCTGAACAAACAGAGGGTTTTGGGATCAGTTATAAAGGTCGGAGGGTTTGAGAATTGGAGAGTTTGGGGGGTTGGAGCGATAATGAACCATGTCTGAACGAACAGAGGGTTTTGGGATCAGTTATAAGGGTCGGAGGGTTTGAGAATTGGAGAGTTTGGGGGTTGGAGCGATAATGAACCATGTCTGAACGAACAGAGGGTTTTGGGATCAGTTATAAGGGTCGGAGGGTTTGAGGGTTTGGGGGTCGGAGGGATAATGAACCATGTCTGAACAAACAGAGGGTTTTGTGGATATTGAATGACGGCTAAAATAAGTTTTCACATCGCGGGAGCACTTGATCACGAGGTTAAAAACAAAAAAACACATTGAAAATCAATGTGTTTTACTGTGAGCCAACTACGGGACTTGAACCCGTGACCTCTTCCTTACCAAGGAAGCACTCTACCGCTGAGCTAAGTCGGCGTAAACTAAAAAATCACACCGGAAAGCATGATTTTTTTGAGCGGAAGACGGGGGTCGAACCCGCGACATTCAGCTTGGAAGGCTGACGCTCTACCAACTGAGCTACTTCCGCAATTTTGTTTCCAAAATTATTGGTAACGCTGTGCAAACTTAAGGAAAATCCTTTAACCGTGCAACATTTTGTCTAATATAAAATGTGGGGAGAGCAGGATTCGAACCTACGAAGCCGAAGCAACTGAGTTACAGTCAGTCCCATTTAGCCACTCTGGAATCTCCCCAGATATTTTATATTAATGGAGCCTCCAGAGGGATTCGAACCCACGACCCCGAGATTACAAATCACGTGCTCTGGCCAGCTGAGCTATGGAGGCATATTAAAAAGAATTCAAAAGAACGCTATTCCCTTTTTGCGAGTGCAAATATAGAACGGTTTTTTTGAATTCTCAAATTTTTTAATAACTTTTTTTAACTTTTTTTATCAAGCCATTTCTTTTTTCTTGATTAAGAGCTTTTTAGCCGCATCCACGCAGGAATCCAAACTTTCCTCGAATGAGTTGGTGGTCTTTTTTACTACGATATCGTCTCCCGGAATTGCCAGAATAAGCTCGGCCGTTTTATTCGCTCTGTCCGAGTTGTTCTCTACTTTTAAAAGCACTTTGCAATCCTGGATCTTGTCATAAAAAGTTTCCAGCTTGCTTACTTTTTTTTCAATGTGTGATTCTAGTGGTTCGTGTGGAGTTAAACCAATTGATTGTACGGTAATCTTCATAAGTCGTCATTTTTTGAAGCTCTTGGATGAGCCCGATTAAAAACTTTTTTCAATTGTTCGATATTGGCATTCGTGTAGACCTGCGTGCTCGCAAGACTGGAATGGCCTAATATTTTTTTTACTTTTGATATTTCTGCCCCATTGTCCAGAACATGCGTTGCAAAGCTGTGCCGGAGGATATGGGGGCTTCTTTTTTCTTTGGTTGTTACCAGACTAAGGTACTTATTCACCAGCAGATAAACAAATTTTTCCGTAAGTTTTTTGCCTTTCTTATTGACGAAAAAATACGTTTTGTACTCTGCCAGCGGGCTCCTTGTTTCCAAGTAACTTTTCAGCAGATCCGAGAGTGCTCCGGAGATCGGGATGTATCTTTCCTTATTCCCTTTTCCGATAATTTTCAGTTCGTTGCCGCTTAGGTTTACATTTTCAAAAGTCATACCACAAAGCTCTGCCTTCCGGATTCCCGTCTGATACAGCACTTCGATCACGCATTTATCGAGTACCTCATGCGTTTCCTCAAAAACCTGGTCGTTAAGATTTTGCATTTCCTCTTCCGACATCGGGATCTGCTTTTCGGGGTAGAATTTTAATGACGAAATATTTTCTACCGGCGAAACTTTGATCTCCCCTATTTTCAGCAGGAAAAGGTAAAAGCTGCGGAGTGAGGACAGTTTCCGGTTGATGCTCCTCTTGGAGATCTCTTTTTCGCTGAGATCGACGATGAAGTTGCGGATGATTTTCTTATCAGCCTTGCTGAGGTCTTCGGATCCTTCCGTTCTCAGGCAGAAGACGGAAAAATCTTCAAGATCCCTCCGGTAACTTGTAATGGTGTGCGGAGAGTACCGTTTCTCCAGCTGTAAGTAGTTCAGGAATTTGTCCAGCATCATGAAGTATATAAAACAAAAATTCACTCTTCAAATATAATCATTTAAAGAGTGAATCTTGTATGTGGGTAAGAAAATTTCTTAAGCCTGTTCTTCCTTGCTAAGATTTCTTTGCTTGTGAGCAGCCTTTAATCTCGCTTGTCTTAAAGTTACAGAAGGCTTGATAAACGCTTGTCTTGATCTCAATTGACGAACAGTTCCTGTTTTATCAAATTTTCTTTTATATTTTTTTAATGCTCTGTCGATGGATTCACCATCTTTTACTGGAATTATTAACATATATTACATCTCATTTTGGATTGCAAAAATAAACATTATTTGTGAAACTGCAAAATTTTCTTTAATAAATTGAAGGTGAGGTTAAGGTTGAGCTTGAGGATAAGTAAGATGAGGATAAGAGCGTGCTGAGAAAGCGGATTTTACCTTTTTTAGGTGATTGGAGTTTTTTATGCTTACGCAGATCGGCAGATGGCGCAGATTTTTATATGTATATGTATATGTATAATCACGATGACCTGTAATGGGTCGTATAGGCCCATTTTTAAACCATTGATTATAAATAAAATCAACATTTACCTCCTCTGAAGGGGTGGCGAAAATTCAAAGAATTTTTGACAGGTGGTTCCAGGAAAACCCTTCGTTGAAACTCTGAGTAAACGGGTTAAAAAACATCTTTACTTTACCGCAATGTAAAACAAAGATTTCTTTACCGGACCACTCTCGATTTTTGAGATAAACAAGGCCGCTCTGCTTATCAACGAAATACAATAAGAATTCCACCTCATCTTTCGACTTATTTAAAAACCATTCAAAATCTCTTTATAAGCTTCCGCTTCATCTCCTTCATTCAAATAAACTTTGTTTATTCTTAAACCGCAACATTAAGAATTTTAGTTCTTTACGTAAAAAAAACAAGAAATCCATTAGTTAACAAATTAAGATGATCAAGAAATATACCTTAATTTCTTCATGTTTAAAACAAGCTCTTTGTCTTACTCTTTTAAGTGAAATGCCTTTGTTTATCTTCAAATGGTCAGCAAGCAAATCCATCTCTTTGTCTGACTTTGCGATAAAAAAATCTCCGGTCTACAGATTATGATCAGAATCAAAACCGCTCTCAATGAGCCTTATTTAAAAAATCCACGCCCGTTTCAGGAATATTGGAACAATTTTCGTATCTTTGTTTTCACTTTATTTATGGGGTTGACTGGTTTCGACAGCAAGGTCAATGGGTAAGTAAGCATGCAGAGAACCGTAGCGCGATCTCTTAAATCCCTTGCTACAAAATTTTAACTGGCAACGAAGAGTTCGCTCTTGCAGCTTAATATCGAAGTATAGTAGATCAAGCGTTTTCCCGAAGATTTCAGTAGGGAAGCAAGATGTCCCACAAAAGCCCTGTTCTGCGGCGTTTGATCCTGGGATATAGGAATGCAGGAATAAGGCTTTAGACGCTTCGGCTAAAGTTCGAAAATCTCAGAAGATAAGCTGGAAGTTGGGTGTCTGCCCTCTGCCTCCAGTCGAAAACCAATGGCGGAATAAGCATGTAGAAGGCTTATGTATTGCTTGTTTGGACGAGGGTTCGAATCCCTCCAACTCCACCGGAATGAAAGGTTATGAAACCTTTTGAAACTTAAAAATCCTTTATATCGTTGATATAAAGGATTTTTTATGTTTTATGTGATATCTTTAAGGTTCTTTAAATATCACATTGGTGGGTGCAACGGTGGGTGCTTATTTTACTGATTAATATATTCGTAAAATACTAAATTTAACAGTGGTTAGGAGCGTTAACTACTATTATTCATTTTCAATATTTGATAATGTAAGGCGATTTAAAACATAGAAAAAACAAAATGGACACGCAAATAAAATTATATATCAGTGACATTAATTATTTAGAAGACCAAATTAATACTAATGGTTTAGTGAAGTTTGATGCTGACGATTTTGTAATGGATAGTTTTGAAATCAATCGTAACTTTCAAAAGACACCATTACCGGAAAACTTTCCTCTGTGCTGTGAGTCTCATAAAAGAGTTCAAGATAATATTCAAGTATGGTTTGACAAATTCCCTAATTGTTGCGAACGTCATTCCAAATTAAATACTAAAGAATGGTTTAATAAAAAGAATTATGAACATGTGCCGTTAAAAGTTAATAAACAAGCATATTATACAAATGAATTTGTTGTAGAAAATCTATATTCTGAAGATTGGTATAATATAATTACAGATTATTTCGAATATAATTTTGACAGTTTTGGACATCCTAACATCGGTGGGCATGAGTATCAATCAGTAGTTACATCTTATCTACAAGCACATCTAAAAGGCGAAGCGATTGACAATGATGAAATTGGTAAAATAAATAGACTTATTAATTATTTTGAAAATCAGAAAAAACCAATTGTCCCCATCAAGGATAGAGATATTTTTATCTTACAGATTGCATTTCAGAAATGGATTGAAACATTACCGGACATTAAAATTTTCTCAGATTTCAAGAGTAAATTTTCAAGATCTTTACCATTAAATTTATATGTAACCGGAGAAGTTAAAGTCAACAGATATACAAATAGGGCAAAACTAACTGTAAAATTGTTAGAAGATTTAGTGGTTGATTTACTAAATATTACTAAACAAATAATTAAATCTATCTCTCTTGAAAATGATGATAAACATTTTCAAGATAATCTTGTCAAAATTATAAGTGAGGAGCATTTGCTTAAACAAAGAAAACTATTTGAGAATTATAGCAAAAATGAAAAAAAGTATATAAAAATTCTTGAAAAGTGGTTATTTAATGAGAAAGAATATTCTAAAGAACTCATCAATATATACAATTCTGAAAATTTTATCAAAAAAAACGAAACGGAAAACAAAAAGAATCTAATATCAAAAATTGTTGAAAAAATATATTCTTTCGGAGTCAATCTTGAAAAGTACGAGAGTATCAATGAGTATTTAGACGAGGAAAAATTACGAGACTTACTATTACCGGGGCTGAACTCATCTTTCGAATATTTAAGTTCTACTGGTGAAACTTTTAACAAAAAAGGAAAAACTGATATTTTAATTCAGGATATTAGTGGTGATATCTTGTTCATTGCAGAATGTAAAATTTGGAAGGGGCAGTCTAAAATATTGGACTCCTTGAACCAACTTTTTGATAGATACTTAAATTGGAGAACTGATAATTGTGCTCTAATATTTTTCAATAAAAGCACTAAAAATGTTACCGATATTTTACTCAAAATAAATGCTAATATAACACTACATCCGCTTTACAAAAATAAAACTGATGATTATAAAGAAACCGTTCAAACTTATTTATTTAAGCATCCAGTAGATAATAATAGAGAAATTAGACTGAATGTATTTTTATTTAATTGCTTTTAGACTTTCATTGTGCAAAATTTAAACTCTTTTATTCTATCAAATACATATTGATTGCCAATGTCTTAGATAATCAATAAGAAAATTACTGAAAATTCCGGATCTGTAGTCATCATTCATGAAATTTTAATCTTAAACTTGATTATAAACGTCATCAATTGTATGCGCAACAATCATCCTGCTACCAATTGCCTTAAAATGTTCCTTACCACATTTAATTTTTCCGTTCTCGATTGGCTTTAATCCTTCATCAAAAATTGTCCCTTTAGATTCTGTTACAAAATACAGTTTCTCTCCATCACCTTTGCTGTACAAAATTGCCCAATCGGGATTGTAATTGCCTAATGGTGTCGCAATCTTGAACCAACCCGGTAACTTGGTGTATAAACTTACATTTTCGCTACCTTCAAATTCTCTAGCGAGATTTAATTCAACATCAGAGTCACATAAAGTATAATCAAATACTGATTTAGAGGCTTCAACCATATATTTACTCAGATAACCAATTGCATCTGTTTTTTCCAATTCTTTTTGCTCATAATAATCGTGATCCCCAATTTTTTGGTATTTGATACCGTCAACAATAAATAATTTTTTTTGAATGTTAATAACATCGATACACTTTTCGATAAAAGCTTGTGGATTGGTCTTAAAATATTTTAAAACTCTTGTTTCTAATCCCTTTAGGATAAGTACAATTGTTTTTCTTGTAAGATCAGTTTCATTTTGAAGATACGTTATAATATCCGGTAAACTTCTTACTTCAACCTCCAAATTTTCAACATAAGTTTTCAATTCACCATCCGTCTCAATCCCACCTTTACCAACAGCAAGTTTACCTTTTACAAATTCTATTTTTGCCTGCTGGTTTAAGACATTGTTATTAATTGTCTTAATACAGTTCTCAATTAATTTTTCAGAATCAAATTCTACCTGATATACTGTCTTAAACTTTATCGTGTCCCAAAGTTTTTTGAAGTCTTCTGATAAAAAAACTTCTTTATTAATTTTAATTTCTCGTCTATCGTTATTATCTTTTATTTCTAAAGAACCTGCAACCTGTTTTAAGATATTATAAATCTGTTTTGAGACAGTTTCACTAAATTCCTGACCTAAGTCAACGGCTTCCTCTTTTAAGTGGATTTTTAAGGTATCCTGAATCTTTCCTTTTTTGTCAATATATCCTAATTCAAAAAAAGTTTGATAAATTTGTGAAGATGTTTCCTGTCCCAAATAAACGGGTTCATCATTTTCGTCAACGGAGGTCACTACCGTATTAAATGATTCTATGACAAGATGACCAAACGTTATTCCTGTATCTTCAGTAAGTTCTTTTTGATATTCTTCCACAAAATCTTTAAAACTTTCATTGACAACCGTTGTTAAAATATTTACGTTTTCGTCATAAACACGATTCCCGGTTTGATTAACAGAAATTCTCAATCCACGACCTATTTCCTGCCTTCTTCTTATTTCTGAGGCACCCATTTCTTTTAATAAACAAATCTGAAAAACATTTGGATTATCCCAACCTTCTCGTAATGCAGTGTGTGAGAAAATGAATCGTACAGGTGAGTCAAAACTAAGTAGTTTTTCTTTTTCTGTCATAATTAGATGATAAGTATCTTCATCTGCTTTTACAGAACCAGAAGTATCTTTAAATGCTTCAAATTTATCTTTTGAGTTAGATTTTTTTGATCTCTTATCGGTAGAGAAATAGCCTTTGTGGACATCGGAAACATTTACTTCTAAATCTTGTACTTCTTTAAAAAGAGACAGTTTATACTTAGGTGACTGAATAATTCTATTATATTCTTCTTCAAAAATTTGAGCATATTCACCATTTAATTTATTACCTTCTTCATCATATTCTCGATATCTTGCGACCTTATCAATGAAAAATAAACTCAGAACTTTTATTCCTTTTGGGTTAAGTTTTACCTCTTTATCTAAATGTTCTTGTATAGTTTTAGCAATCAATTTTCTCTTGATATCAGTATCGTTTACACCACCTAATGTTTGACCGGATTGTAAAAACTGACCATTAGAAAATTCAATAAACTCAGGTTCGGTACTGATTTCACTCACATTAAATCCGTAATATTGATCTAACTTGGTAATTTGATACAAGTCATCACCTAACTTCACTTCTTTAGGTGATCTTATTACTTTTCCATTTTTCTCTTTGACATCAAGATTCAGTTTAACTTTAAACCCATTTTTATTGGATATGCTTAAAACCTGTATGAAAGCCCCGTCGCTCACTTCATCTTTCGTCGTTACAGATGCTACTTCAATCTTCTTAACCTTTCCGTCATTATAGGCATCAATAGCATCAAATTTATAGAGAAGATTTACTTTGTCTTTATGAGTAGCTGAAAACCTATAAATAGTTATTGGATTCAAATTTTTTATAGACTGTATCTGTAACTTTGAACTCATAGTACTTTGAGGTTCATCTACAATAACGATTGGATTGGTATCTTGAAGTAAACTAATTGGTTTTGCACCTAACTTGTCATTATACTCCAACATTATACGTTTAGAACCCTTTACTGTATCTACATCCTGTGAAAATGCCTGAACGTTGATGACCATTATTCTGATCTGGTCTGATGTGGCAAAGTCTCTTACCTGACTTAGATTGGAACTGTCATAAATAAAGTATTTATACGGCGTATTTTCAAATACTTTCTTGAAATGATCATCCGTCAATTCCAATGATTTATTAATTCCCTCACGAATAGAAACTGATGGTACAACAATAATGAACTTCTTAAAACCGTATTTACGGTTCATTTCCATTATTGAACGAGTAAAAACGTAGGTTTTTCCTGTACCGGTTTCCATCTCAATGGAGAACTGAAGATCATTTCTGTCAATTTTATTGGGATCAGAAATTCGCAAACCATTTTTCATTTGGATGGCTTGAACGTTTTCAACGATTTGTTTTGGTAAAAGATTTATCTTATTGGCGTAACCCAAATCGGCTTCGTAATCAATGGTTTGATCTTTTGGAGCTAAAACAGTAAAATTAGATTGTAATTTCTCTTGACCTTTAAAAACATCAACAACAGCTTCTATGGCATCTTGCTGATAACTAAGGTTACCTTCAAATTGTATTTTCATTTTGTTGTTGAATATTATTTATTTAAAGTTAAATATGCTTGATCAGGATGTGTGATCATATCCGGAAATTTATAGCCAAGTTCTTTTTGTTCAAGTAGTGGTTTTACAAAATCCCGAAATATGTATTTTTCACTTTTGTTAAGAAGAACCGTTAATTCATGCATTTTGAATTCTTTTATTGAACATAGTTCTAAAATGATATTCTTAATTACCGCTTTATCATTTATTCTAGCAGGAAGAGTATCTATTTTATTCTTAATTAGAGATAGTTTATCTATATCATCTTTAGCTAGTGTACTAAGATTAATAGCTAGTGCACTAAGATTACTAGGTAGTGCACTAAGATCTTTAGCTGGTGCACTAAGACCTTCAACTGGTGTAATAGCCTGATCAACATTAATATCTGAATAAGTAGATTTAAGAACAGAAGTTGGAATATAATAAGTATATCTATTTCTACCTTTTGTATCCAATAAATCTAGTTCTCTAAGCTTTCGAAGATCACTGTTAGTAGTCTTAGAGTCGGAACCATTGATTTGTCTTGCTGAAGAGTTATCAACAGCACCTAATTCTCTTATAAAAATTAATATCCGTTTCTGATTGTCTGTCAAATTATAAGAATCAAAATTCTTTAACCATTCTAAATCTTTTTCATTCAACAAATGATGTAATAATAACCTTACTGTAAATCTATTATTTTCGCGATCACTTTCAAAAGTTGGGGGCATCATGGAGACACCTTCCATCAAACGTCTCATCGTTCTTATTCCCGAACCTTTGGTCTCAGCCAAGTTGGTCTCATGAAAAATAGCTGAGATATAAGGATTTCTGTTTACAGAACCCGGTTCACCCAATTGTTCTTCAGTTTTTAATGAAAATCCCGGATTGATAATTTCAATTCTGTTGGGATAACGAATAATTTGAATAGGACTATTTTCCTTGTAAGATCTATGAATCAAGGCATTAACAACTGCTTCACGTAAAACCCTTAACGGGAGTCCTATATTTTTGGCTTGAATATTTTCATCTGTCAATTCAAAACCTTTTGGTAAATCATCACCAATGGTATGAATAATTCTTTGAACCAATTCTAATAATGAACCTCGCATATCCAAAGTAGAAGTAAACCTATTATTGGCATCTTCAACCCATTCGTTAGTTGAAACTCTTATATAATCAACCCTTACCATTGGTAAAAGTCTTCTTAATGCAGGACGACTACCAAAAGTCAATAATCCAGTGTAAGTAATAAAAAAGTCTTTACCTTTCTTTTTAATGGCATGTATTGATCGTAGCAATTCTATATCAACATATTGTAATTCTTCTGCACTAGAGTTAACTTCTGATCTGAATTTCCGGTAAAGTAGAATACTATCTTCCAAAATATCATCTAATTCAGCATCTTTTACAACTGTACTGTCGAATGATTCTGTAGTACTAAAATAAATACCCATATCATCTTCCGTACCTTTTACATCAGCAGAGCCTACTCTTCTGTATGCACCTTGGGGCAACCCTCTGCTTTTTATGTAAAGGGGCTTATTTTCTGGGGACAATTCTTCTACAAAAACAATCACAACGTTCTTACCGTCTACCTGTTCAACTTTAATAGTTGGGCGAATGGGTTTATTAAAAAAATCAGAACATTGTGAAGCAAGATTGGTTTGAATCTCATCTAATTTGTCGAAAGGAATTCCGGTAACTATATATTCAGGAAATAGACTTTTTTGATTATCTTCTTTTTCTACACCTAATAAAATATATCCACCTCCTAAACTAGGTTCATTACTAAAAGAACAAACAGTTTCCATGATAGATTTACCGACATCTGAGGCTCTTTTAGCTTCAATATTAGTGCATTCGTCGGTAGAGTTGAGTTGAGAGATTAATTCTTTTAAACTTTCCATTCTAAATAGATTTCACATTTTCAATACCCGCTTGCCTCAAAGTTTGCACCGTATTGGTTTTATCGGCATCATTGGCAAAACCTGAATCTTTAAAAATAACCGATGGATTGGAATCCGAAGATTCTTTGTGCCATTCACCAATTGTTGTGGCTACATCTGTTTTGATCTGATCACTTAAACAAATGTACATTGATCCAAAACCGATATTGTAGATTTTACAGTCTCCAACCACTTTTTCTTCGATTGGTAATGTTAGTTCTAAACCGTATTTTAAAAGAATCTCAAATAACACATCTTCTTCTGTTCTATTGGATTTAATATGGTCTCCATTATTTTCTGCGAACATATCTAATTGCCCTTCAAATTCATCAACCGATGTATCCCAAGCCAGAATATTAGAAGAATCTAATTTAAACACACGGAAACCGGTATCTAAATTTTCAATTCCTTCTTTATCTTTATTTTCTTTTTTGATGAGTTCTCCTGCTCTACGGATACGTTCTTTAGTAATTTCTGCAATGGTTTTAAAACCAGCTTTGTAGGCTTCTGATTTTTCATCAGTTGGTTCAGGTAATTGAACAGAAATACATTTTCTTTTTCCGCCATCTTCAATATTTAATCCCATTACAGCATGAGCTGTTGTACCAGAACCTGCAAAAAAATCTAATACAAGCGAATCATTACTCAAATTAGATATTTTTAAAATTTTATTAAGCAGTCTTATAGGTTTTGCTCCATCGAAATAGCCTTTGTCATCAAAAAGTTTTTTAACTTCTTGTCGTGCTTCCTGATTATGCCCCACTTCTTTATAAGGCCAAATAGTAATTGGTACCATTCCTTGTTGAACTTCTGATAGAAATCTTTTTAGTCGTGGGACATTATCTCCATTTTCTCCAAACCAAATTCTATTATCGTCAATTAACAATTGCATTCTTTCTTTACTCGTAAACCAACTTCTTCCATCGGTAGGTTTAAACACTTTACCTGATGGTGTAGTAATTTCGTAATTATATTGTGCAGAATAGGTCTTAACCGTTAAGTTATCTGAAGTCCAAGAGCCTCGCAGGTCGTTATCGTAGTTTTTATATCTAGCATTCGCCTCATCAGTTCTTTCTAACTTTCCAATTTTGAAATCAAGAATTTTTTTACTATATATTAATATGTGATCATGGCTGTCAGAAAAATATTTGGCATCATTTTTTGGAGCAAATGCTCTTTCCCAAATAACATTTGCTACAAAATTTTCTTCTCCAAAAATCTCATCACACAATTTCTTTAAATTTGACTGTTCGTTATCATCAATTGAAATTAAAATTACACCGTCATCGGCCATCAGATTTCTCGCTAATCTGAGACGAGGATACATCATATTTAGCCAATTACTATGATAACGACCATCGCTATCTGTGTTGGTGCTTAGTTTTTTGCCTTCTTCATCTTTTTGACCTGTTAATTCAAGATAATTATTAAGATTATCTTTATAATTGTCTTTATAAACGAAATCTTTTCCAGTGTTATAAGGTGGATCTATGTAGATCATCTTTATTTTATTACTGTACGACTTTTGTAAAAGTTTTAAAACTTCCAAGTTATCACCCTCAATAAAAATGTTTCCAGTAGAATCCCAGTCTTTACTCTCCTCCTTGCATGGTCGCAAAGTTCCGGTAGAAACTTTATTCGCTTCTCGTTGGGCTTCGGTTTTACCCGCCCAAGTCATTTGGTAAAATTCTTTATCTTTTTGGATGTATTCTCCAACCAATGCCTGTAGTTCTTCAATCACCAGTTTTCCTTCACTAAAAGCTGTAGGAAAGATTTCTTTTAATCTTTCAATATTCTGCTGAACAATATTTTCGGAGGTCAGTTCATTAATCTTTTTCATAATCTATCTTAGCTTTTAGTTCGTTTATTTTTTGTTTGAGGTCGTGAATTTCGGAATTTATCATGACTTTTTCACTCATTTGAGTGACCGATTTTAGTTGTTTTTGTTGGATGTTAATTTCCGATTGATAGTTTTCTACAGATTCATTGATGATTAGTAATTCATCTGTTATTTCATACGTTCTTATTTTGAACTCTTTAGTCAAATCAATCAGATTGTAATTTTTGATAACTTGTAGATAGTATTCGTAAAATGATTTAAGATTGATGGTATTGGCATTTGCAAAAGATAAGGCTTCAAGAAAATCTGTTTGTGTTTCGTTAATCAAAACGGAAAACAATTCATCTGAAATTACTCTTAATCTTTGGTCATTTCTATTGATGTTTTTGGTCAATAAACTAATGTGAGAATGTAATTCATCTTCAGATTGTGTAATTACAAGACAATGATGAGGAATCAGTTTGTGGATCAGTCGGGCAACCGGTTTATAATTTTTTTCATAAATATCTGTTCGTAAACTGACAACAATAAAATAGACTTCAACAAAAGATTGATACACATCCACAGTCTCAGGAATATTAGCGTTACCTTTACTCACAATTCCAAAAATCCGAATACTCTGAACATCTGAACCATCCAAAAGTTTTGCTTCACTGATGGTTATTCCATCTTGTTCTTTGAGGGAAACTTTTGTAATAGGAATATTGAGGGCACAATTGTTGGGTAACTTAAAAATTTCTTTCCAATTCATTAATGTGATGTGTTATTATTTTTTTAATTTAGTTTACAATTAGATAACTGATGACTTCGTATTCGGATCTTTTGCCTGATTTACCTATTAACGAACCATTTGGATTGAAGATCGAGTTAAGTTCGATTGTTTTTTCTTCACCAGATAAATGATTTTTTACAATGTCTAAAAGTTCAACATATTGGTTCATGTGTTTACCTGATTTTGATTTAATATTAAACTGCTTCAACAATTCTTCTTTTACAGATAATTTCCCAAATGATAGTTTTTTAAATATATCTAAGGTTCGTTTTCCCATTCTCATCGGTACTTTAACTTCACCATCATAAGTAATGTAGACTAACGAATACGGATGTAATAAATTGGATTTTAGTTTATCCTCCAAATTATTTTCGTCTAAATCTTTAAGACAAAACAAAACTCCGGCAGGATGATCAACCAGATTATTTTCCACCAAAGAGAAAATCCCACTGGCAAATAATTCGTACTGTTTTAATTCCTCTTCTTTTATACGGTCAGCATCTATTTTAAAGTCATTAAAAGTAAGATCGGAAATGGAGATTCCACCTTCAAGGTCTTCCAAATCAACCACCGAATCTTTCATTTTTTCTAACTGTTTTCTTCGGTACTCCAATTCTTTATTTTGCCCGTCATGGTCATCTATCACGTTATCATCTCCGGTAGCTGAAATGTCGAGAATCTGCATTCGACCTTTTACACGTTGGATCAAATCTATGTATTGATCTAATTCAATGTCGGGATAAAAATTGACTAACTGTATTTGATCGTTTTTAGAACCAATCCTGTCAATACGACCAAATCTCTGAATAATTCGTACCGGATTCCAATGAATATCGTAATTGATCAGGTAATCACAATCCTGTAAGTTTTGTCCTTCTG
>Ga0308166_1000985_pt1 | contig 32972 bp, 32 predicted proteins | sample PhyCR2_2_FD_202137 | JGI IMG/M metagenome (GOLD analysis project Ga0308166, IMG submission 202137) | Phyllosphere microbial communities from UC Gill Tract Community Farm, Albany, California, United States - DLSLCC.R2 | ecosystem: Host-associated > Plants > Phyllosphere > Unclassified | place... | reverse complement strand
TCCGGACCCTGGCCTTCGTAGCCGTGCGGCAGCATCAGCACCAGGCCCGAGGCGCGGCCCCACTTCACTTCGCCCGAAGCGATGAACTGGTCGATCACGACCTGCGCACCGTTGACGAAGTCGCCGAACTGGCCTTCCCAGATGGTCAGGGTGTTCGGCTCGGCGGTCGAGTAGCCGTATTCGAAGCCCAGCACCGCTTCTTCCGACAGCACGGAGTCGATGACGGTGAAGTTGGCCTGGTTTTCCGAGACGTTCGCCAGCGGCAGGTAGATGCCCTGGTCCCAGCGCTCGCGGTTCTGGTCGTGCAGCACGGCGTGGCGGTGCACGAAGGTGCCGCGGCCGGCATCCTGGCCCGACAGGCGGACGGCGTAGCCCGAGGACAGCAGCGAGGCGTAAGCCAGGTGCTCGCCCATGCCCCAGTCCAGGTTCATCTCGCCCTGGCCCATCTTGGCGCGGTCGCCCAGCACCTTCTCGACCAGCGAGTGCAGCTTGAAGTTTTCCGGCACGGTGGTGATGCGCTGCGACAGACGCTTCAGCTCGGTCAGCGGCACGGCGGTGTCGGCGGCGTCGGTCCACTTCTTGTTCAGGAACGGCGCCCAGTCGACGGCGTACTTGTTCTTGAAGTCGGTCAGGACCGGATCGATAGTGTGCTTGCCGGCGTCCATGGCGTTGCGGTACTCGGCCACCAGCTGGTCGCCGCCGTCGGCAGCGATGGTGCCCTGCGCAGCCAGCTTGTCCGCGTACATCTTGCGGGTGCCCGGGTGCTTGGCGATCTTCTTGTACATCAGCGGCTGGGTCAGGGCCGGGGTGTCCTGCTCGTTGTGGCCCAGCTTGCGGTAGCAGACGATGTCGACGACCACGTCTTTATGGAACTCGGTGCGGTAGTCCATCGCGATCTGCGTGGCCAGAACGACGGCTTCCGGATCGTCGGCGTTCACGTGCAGCACCGGTGCTTCGATCATCTTGACCACGTCGGTGCAATAAATGGTCGAACGGGCGTCGCGCGGGTCCGAGGTGGTGAAACCGATCTGGTTGTTGATGACGATGTGGACGGTACCGCCGGTGCCGTAGCCGCGGGTCTGGGCCAGGTTCAGGGTTTCCATGACCACGCCCTGGCCGGCGAATGCAGCGTCGCCGTGCACCAGGATCGGCAGCACTTCCTTGCCCTGGCGGTCGCCGCGGCGTTCCATGCGGGCCTTGACCGAACCTTCGACGACCGGGTTGACGATCTCCAGGTGCGACGGATTGAAGGCCAGCGACAGGTGGACCGCGCCGCCCGGGGTCGAGATGTCGCTCGAGAAGCCCTGGTGGTATTTCACGTCGCCTGCCGGCAGGTCGTCGGCGTGCTTGCCTTCGAATTCTTCGAACAGCTCGGACGGGGCCTTGCCCAGGGTGTTGACCAGGACGTTCAGGCGGCCGCGGTGGGCCATGCCGATCACGATTTCCTGGACGCCGTGCTCACCGGCGCGCTGGATCACTTCGTCCATCGAGGCGATGAAGGACTCGCCGCCTTCCAGCGAGAAGCGCTTGGCGCCGACGTACTTGGTGTGGAGATAGCGCTCCAGGCCTTCGGCCGCGGTCAGGCGCTCGAGGATGTGCTTTTTCTTTTCTGCGGTGAAGGCCGGGGTCGAACGGATCGATTCCAGCTTTTCCTGCAGCCAGCGCTTTTCGGTCGGGTCGCTGACGTACATGAACTCAGCGCCGATCGAGCGGCAGTAGGTATCGCGCAACATGTTCAGCAGGTCGCGCAGCGATGCGGTTTCCTGGCCGAAGTAGGTGTTGCTGATATTGAATTTGGTATCGAGGTCGGCTTCGCTGAAACCGTAGAAGGCCGGATCCAGTTCCGGGATCGGCGGGCGCTCCTGGCGCTGCAGCGGGTCCAGGTTGGCCCAGCGCGAGCCGAGGTAGCGGTAGGCGGCGATCAGCTGGGTGACGGCGACGCGCTTGCGGCCGAGTTCAGCGTCCGGCGAAGCGACCACGGTGCGGATCGGGCCCTGCTTGGCGCGCTCGGCGAAGGAGGTGATCACGGACGAGTGGACCACGTCCGGCTTGGCGGAACCATCGACGGCAGGCATGTGCTGCATCGCGTCGAAATAGGCGCGCCAGTTGTCCGGGACCGAACCAGGATTGTTCAGGTAGGCTTCATACAACTCTTCCACGTATGGCGCATTACCGCCGAACAGGTACGAGTTGGCTTCGTATTGTTGCATCATTCTTGCTCACCTTTCTTCGCGCTTCGCGATTTTGGGGCGGGTTATTCAAACCTTCCGCGACACGGCCTGACCGGTTAGCGGATCGCACTACTACTCAAGTTGTGGGGGAAGGACTCTACAGTGGGCCACAGGGCAGCCTTTTAGCGCACGGTATTGTAACGCAAGGCGTCGAGCACGACAGAGAGCGGCTTTGTTTTTATTTGTTACTGTGTGGCATCTAAACGCCGCATTTGCTGCATTGATGCTGCCGAGTTGACCCGCTAAATGATAATCGTTATCATTTGCCTCATGCAGCCGACCAGTTCAACATCTTCGACCCCACAAACCACCCTGCCCGGTGTTCGCCGCGCCGTCTGGCTGCGCCAATTGCACCAATGGCACTGGATCAGTTCCGCCCTCTGCCTGATGGCGATGCTCCTGTTCAGCATCACCGGCTTCACCCTAAACCATGCGGCCCAGATCGAGGCCAAGCCCAGCGTGACGCGCCAGAAGGCCAGGCTGCCGGACCCGCTGCGCGCGCGCCTGGCCGCCTTCGCCGAGAGCCACGTGGACGCCAAGCTGCCGCTGCCCGACGAGCTGGCCGGCTGGGCCAACAAGAACTTCCCGGTCGACGTGCGTGGCGTGAGCGCCGAGTGGAGCGAGGAAGACGCCTACGTGCCCCTGCCCCGCCCCGGCGGCGACGCCTGGCTGCGCATCGGCGCCGACGGCCAGGCCGAATACGAAAAGACTGACCGCGGCTGGATCTCCTGGCTCAACGACATGCACAAGGGCCGCAATGCCGGCGCCGTGTGGAGCTGGTTCATCGACATTTTCGCCGGCGCCTGCCTGGTGTTCTGCATTACCGGTTTCCTGATCCTGAAATACCACGCCGCCAACCGGCCCTCGACCTGGCCGGTGATCGGCTTCGGGATCGTGCTGCCGATCGTGCTGGCGCTCCTGTTCGTCCATTAAAACCATCCTGAAAGCCCGCTCATGAAATTGTCCCGATCGCTTGCTTTGACGCTGCCCCTGGCACTGCCGCTGGTCTCCAACGGCGCGATGGCCGCCGACCTGACCGTCAAGTTCGAACTGCCGCAGCTGAACGTGGCCGAGTACCACAAGCCCTATGTCGCGATCTGGATCGAGCGCGCCGACCAGAGCGTGGCCTCGACCCTGGCAGTGCTGTACGACGTCAAGAAGAAGGACAACGCCGGCACCAAGTGGGTCAAGGACCTGCGCACCTGGTGGCGCAAGGCCGGCCGCGACGTCGAGCTGCCGATGGACGGCGTGAGCGGCGCGACCCGCTCGGCCGGCGTGCAGACCATGAACTTCGCGGCTGCCCGCGCCGGCCTGGACAAGCTGCCGGCCGGCGACTACAAGCTGGTCATCGAAGCCGCGCGCGAAGCCGGCGGCCGCGAACTGGTGCGCGTGCCCTTCACCTGGCCGGCCAAGGGCAAGCTGGCAGCCAGCGCCACCGGCAAGGAAGAGCTGGGCGCGGTATCGATCTCGATCCAATAAGAGAGGCTCAACATGCAAAACAAGTTCATGAAGCAGTTCGCGATCGCCATCGCCCTGGCCGGCATCGCCTGCGCCGCCCAGGCCCACCGTCCGTGGATGCTGCCGACCAGCACCTTCATCGAGACCGAGCGCGAAGCCTGGGTCACGATCGACGGCGCCGTCTCGGAAGGCCTGTTCAATACCGACCACATGCCGCTGCGCATGGACGGCCTGACGGTCACCGATCCGGATGGCGCTACCGCCCCGGCGCCGGCCGCCACCATGAGCAAATTCCGCTCGAGCGTCGACCTCAAGCTGCCGAAGGATGGCACCTACCGCGTCACGCTGGCCGCCGTCAACGTCATGGGCAGCTATAAACTGAACGGCGAGATGAAGCGCTTCCGCGCCACCGAGCAGACCGTGGCCAGGGAAATCCCGGCCGGCGCCACCGACGTGAATCGCACTACCATGGTCCAGCGCCAGGACACCTTCGTCACCGTGAACAAGCCGAGCACCGGCGCGCTCAAGCCGGTCGGTACCGGCCTGGAACTGGTGCCGGTCACCCACCCGAACGAGCTGCGCGCCGGCGAGAAGGCGACCTTCCGCTTCCAGCTGGACGGCAAGCCGCTGCCCAACTTCCCCTTCAGCCTGATCCCGGGCGGCGTAAAGTACCGCGGCACGATCAACGAAGTGCGCCTGACCACCGATGCAAAAGGCGAAGCCACCTTCACGCTGCCGGCGCCGAACATGTACTGGCTGAGCGCCGCCTGGCCGGCCAATGCCCCGCGCGGTCCGGGCGAGCAGGGTCCGGCGGACGCGAAGCGCTACAGTTACTCGGCCACGCTCGAGATCCTGCCGGAGTAAACGCGCTTCTCATGTCTTCCCCGATCCGCGCCGTCCTGGTTCCGCTGGAGATCGATCCGGTCCCGCCCTCTGCCGGCAGCCGCCTGCACAGCTTGGGCGGCGTCTCGATGGGCACCGACTGGTCGGCGCGGGTGATGCTGCCCCCTGGTGTCGATGCCGATCTGCAGGGCGTGCTGCAGGAAGAGCTGGACCAGATCGTCGCGCAGATGAGCCACTGGGACAGCGCCTCCCTGCTCTCGCGCTACAACCGCGCCCCGGCGGGCAGCTGGCATGCGCTGCCGCCGCAGTTCTTCGCCGTGATGGACTATGCGCTGTCGGTGCGCGAAGAGACCGGCGGCGCCTACGATCCGGCCGCCGGCGCCCTGGTCAACCTGTGGGGCTTCGGCCCGACCTCGCGCTACGACCAGGCCGGCTTCTACGCCCCCGACCGCGAACTGGTGGCCGCGGTGCTGGCCGAACGCCAGGGCCGCCGGCCGCGCCTCGACCGCGACAGCCGCGCGCTGTACCAGCCGGGCGGCGCCATCCTCGACCTGTCCTCGGTGGCCAAGGGCTATGCGGTCGACTGCCTGGCGCAGCGCCTGGAAGCGCTGGGTGTGCGCCACTACCTGGTCGAAGTCGGCGGCGAACTGCGCGGCGCCGGCGTCAAGCACGACGGCCAGCCGTGGTGGGTCGAACTCGAAGGCGTGCCCGATACCTCCGGCTCATCTGCCATGCCAGCGGTGCCGCAATCGGTGGTCGCCCTGCACGGACTGGCGGTCGCCACTTCGGGCGACTATCGCCGTTACTTTCATCACGCCCAGCGCCGCGCCTCGCACACGCTGGACCCGCGCACCGGTTACCCGATCGCCAACGACGTTGCCTCAGTGACGGTGCTGGCCCCGACCTGCATGGCGGCCGACGCGCTCTCGACCGCGCTGACCGTGATGGGTCTGGAGGCCGGCCTGCCCTTCGCCGAACAGCGCGGCCTGGCGGCGCGCTACCTGGTGCGCGACCGCGACGGCCTGCGCGAAGTCCATACGACGGCCTGGCGCGCCCTGCTCCAGGAATGACGATGCTGACGATCGACCCGCTGCGCTGGGGCGGCGCGCTGCTGCTGTCCGCCGGCTACCTCGCCATGTGCGCGGGCTACTGGCGCACCGCGCGTGCGCGCGCCGTGCCGGCTGCCGGGCCGGGAGCAGGTGCGGCCGACTGGCTGGTCGTGTACGCCAGCCAGACCGGCAGCGCCGAATACCTGGCCCGCCGCAGCGCCGAACTGCTGGCCACCGGCGGCCTGGCGGCGCGCGCCGTGTGCATCTCCAGCCTCGACGCAGGCAGCCTGCGCGCCGCAACCCGCGTCCTGTTCATCGCCAGCACCTACGGCGAGGGCGACGCGCCCGACACCGCCGCCCGCTTCGCCGAACGCCTGATGGCCGAGGGTATCGACCTGGCCCACCTGCACTACGGCGTGCTGGCCCTGGGCGACCGCAGCTACGCCAACTTCTGCGGCTTCGGCCGCGCGCTGGACGCCTGGCTGGCACAGGCCGGCGCCACGCCGCTGTTCGAGCGCATCGACGTCGACCGCGGCGCCACCAAGGCACTGGAAGACTGGCAGCACCATCTCGGCCGCCTGGCCGGCACCGTCGACGCCCCCGACTGGGAAGCGCCGGCCTATGCCGACTGGCGCATCGCCGAGCGCGCACTGCTCAACCCCGGCAGCCTGGGCGCGCCGCTGTACCGCCTCGCGCTGGCGCCGCTGGACGACAAGCTGCCTGCCTGGGAAGCCGGCGACCTGGCGCAAGTCAGCGCCCCCGCCGACCCCGAACACCCGCGCGAATACTCGATCGCTTCGATTCCCGCCGACGGCCGCCTGGAACTGCTGGTGCGCCTGCAGAGACGCGAGGACGGCAGCCCGGGCGCGGCCTCCGGCTGGCTGTGCGAAGGCGCGACATCCGGCGATGCGATCCGCCTGCGCATCCGCGAACACCAGCGCTTCCGCCTCGGCGACAATGCGCGCCGGCCGCTGCTCCTGATCGGCAACGGCAGCGGCCTGGCCGGCCTGCGCGGCCTGCTGCGCGCGCGCATCGGGCTCGGGGTGCGCGAGAACTGGCTGCTGTTCGGCGAGCGCAATGCGGCGCATGACTTCCTGCTGCGCGAGGAGCTGGAAGGCTGGCGTGAGGCCGGCTGGCTGGAGAAGCTGGACATGGTCTTCTCGCGCGACCAGCAGCAACGTCTCTATGTGCAGGACATGTTGCGCGGCCATGCGGCGCTGGTGCGGCAGTGGATAGAGCACGGCGCCGCGATCTATGTGTGCGGCAGCCTGCAGGGGATGGCGGGCGGGGTGCATACAGCGCTACAAGAGATTATCGGAGTTGATGCGCTTGATCAGTTGGCCGCAGATGGACAATATCGCCGTGACGTTTATTGACATTTGCGACGAGCACATTACTACGCTAAACCACAAGAAAAGCTGCGCTCCCCGAAAATTCGCTAACTTACTGATAACCCGTCTGCAGAACTGAGTCGCTAAACGCCAAGGGCCGTTTGTATCGCTTTAGCGGCGACACTGGTGCCGATCTTCGTCGCGATATCGAAAGCCCATTTACCGGCAGATTTCAGATACTTAAGTGCCGTAGCGCCGTCTTGCCTCTTTGCCGCCACCTCCGCCTCGGCAATATTCGCAATCGCTTGATCGTGCTCGATCTCGTTTGCCTGCTGTCGCATCGAAGCACGAAGCGTACTGAGCTCTATAGCAAGCGCCGACAGGTCAATTCCTGCAGCACTCTGCTGCCAAACCTGATTGAACGAATTATTTTCGGCCCTCGCATTACTACCAACCGCCCCGACCATTCCACTTACGTTATTGATATCACCCATTTTAACCCCCGGCAAAAAGAAATTTTGTACTAATTGTTGATCTTGGCGAGATAGTAGATGCTCATAAATATCAATGTTTGCACCATATTGATTAGTTGTCTCATCGTGATACTCAGTATGTGCAAAATTGACAGACGCGATCTGGAACGACACATCAAGGGCAAAGTCGAAACTGCCATATGATGACCTGCATTCAAGGTAGAGAACAAACCGGTTTCTTTGATCATCTCGCACAACTATTTTGTTGTACTCTCTTTGGCTTCGAGGATCAATAAAGCGTACAGTAATCGGAATTGCCCCCTCCGGAAGGCAAAGCGCATAATAACTCAAGCGATACCGTTCAGTCGGGATACCCGCCCAAGAGGTGCGGAAACTGAATATGCCTTTATCACAAGTTAAACGAGATGCAGGTACCCGACGAGTTTTGCACTGGGCAAAGGCTTTTTGAAAATTTTGTTCATGGTGATCGTCCAAGAAATAGAACGGCCCACTCCTCAGATCGTCGTATTCATTCGCCGGTGCGACAATTAAAGGTTGCCCATGTTCGGCCTGCATACGAAAAGTGCGCAGAACTCCATCAAGGTCAAGCTGTTCGACGATAACGACTCCAACTTCCATAAATATCTCCTAGAGCAACACGCGAACGCAGGCAATAATTGCATAAGCAGGTTAATGGACTTCTAATCGAGCCAAGCCTTTCATACGCCTGCGCAGGTCAAGATTTCCACTTCGATCATACGTTTGGTCTACATCTACCGTCACATGTAATTTTTCGTTTGATTAAGGACTAAAAAGAATAACTTAGTGCTTCCTTTGCAAGCAGAGCAACGGCCATGCTACCACCCGGTGGCACCATTTTTACACTGATGCTCATAAACGATCCCAGAATTGTTGAGCAAGCATGGTGCTTTCGATCGGCTGTTGTAGCTGGCAGATCTTGTCATCTTGCTGACACGATAAGCCATTAAGCTGGCACCAATCTCTTGTGTATCTCCAACTCCGGAAATGCATTTATCCGCCGCGCTTACCGCCGGCGGATTTTTTTTGCTTGGCGAGAAACTGTGCCTCCTGGGCCTTCTCGTGACAGCTGCGATCAAAACGCCTGATCGTCTGCAGGGCGCGCTTCGAAAACACCGTTTCCTCTTCGTAGGCGGTATCGAGAATCATCCGCACGCCGCTTCGATCGCAATCGCGGCTGCAGATGTAGACGTCTTCCGCGCCGGCCTGACTGACCCGCGTATAGGCCGCGCCGGCAAGCGGAAAGTCCTCATCCGGCATGCACGTCAGGACACCATCGCCGACGAAGCGGCACACGCCGTAGCTGGCCTCCCGCCCCTTCCACATGGCCCACGCTTCGACGACGATCCAGCGCTGCGCCGGATCGCCGCCGCTGGCCCGCGCCGCGCGCGCAGACGCCTTGGCGAAACCCGGACCGCTGTCGTTGACGTCATCCGGTGTCACGCTCCAGTGCGTACAGGTCTTGAAGTCGTAGGCGTCCCAGGTCGTCGTGGCGGCGAGCGCACAAACCGGGACCATGCAGGCAGCCGCCGTCAGTAGGCGCGCAAGCATGGCGCTCAGAACTTCATCTCCAGATTCGCCCCCACCCGCACCGATCCCGGCTGGAAGCTGGTCTCGCGCGAGGTCCCGGCCGCGTCGCGGTAGATCCGGTCCGAGGGATTATCCATGCCAAGCAGGTTGTAGGCCGAGATCCGCAGCTGGTAGCGCGGATTGAACTTGTACAGCACATAGGCGTCCAGGTCGCGGCGGGTCTGCTGGAACTGGGACTCGGCCTCGGAGAGCTGCACCCAGCCGCCCTTCTGCCAGGCCAGGCTGCTGCCGAAGGTCAGGTCGCCCCTGCGGTAATCGACGCCCAGCGTGGCCGACATCGGCGTCTGGCCGTCCAGGCGGTTGCCGGGGGCGGGCACCAACGACACCCGCGACCAGTTGCGGCTGAAGCTCGCGCGCAGGTCGAGGTCCTTGAAGGCTTCGCCGAACAGCTTGCCGGGCGCCTTGGCTTCCAGCTGCAGCGAGCGCACCAGCGCATCGCCGTCGTTCAGCGGGCGGTAGATCCAGCGGCCCTGCTCGTCGACGTCGAGCGTGGTGCGGATGTAGTCGCTGATGGCGCGGCGCGACACGCTGACCGAGAACATCGCGCCTTCGGGCAGGAAGTGTTCGTAGCTGATGTCGATGCCGTTCGCCAGTTCCGGACGCAGGTCCGGGTTGCCGCCCGAATCGGGGGCGAAGCGCGTGTTGACCGCGGCTTCGTAGCGGCGCGCCGTGAGCTGGTCGACGGTGGGCGCCTTGTAGGTGCGCGTGTAGGCCATGCGCAGCTGGCGGCCGCTGCCGCCGGGGAATTTGTACAGGGTCTGGGCGACGGGGCTGAGCACGTGGGTGCGCGAGCTGGTCGAGAAGCTGCCGTCCGTACCGCCGTCCGCCTCGCTGTCGGTCTGCACGCCTTCCCAGCGCGCGCCCAGGTAGAGCGAGAACTGCTTGGTGATGCTCCACTCGTCCTGCACATACCCGGCCAGGCGCTCGATGCGCGGCGCGAAGCGTTCGACGATGCGGGTCGGCGCGTCCTGGTTCAGCTGGTCGCGGCGGTCGCGCGTCTGTTCGTTTTCCTGCACGCTGCCCTCCAGGCCGGCCGCCAGCGAGTGGCCGTCGAACAGCGAGCGCGTGTACTTGCCGCGCAGGCTGGTGCGGTGGCCGCGGTCGACGCTGTCCCAGTCGCGCAGCAGGCGCTGGCCGCGCCCGAACGTGAACATCTGGTTGTCCATGTCGTTGTCCCTGCGGTTGCGCTCGGCGGACGCTTTCAGGTCCAGCTTGCCGCCGGCGATCTTCGCGACCCAGCCGATCTCGCCCTGCAGCATCGTCATGCCGGTCGGCGAATTCGACAGGGTTTCGATGTAATCGGGGTCGGCGAAGCTGCCGATCAGGTTGTTGTTGCGCGAGACGCCCTGGTAGCCGTTGCGGTTCGAATGCGCGCCGGCCGACAGATTCAGTTCGTCGCCGTTCTCGAACTTCCAGCTGACGCGCGGCATCAGCGCGATGCCACGGTAATTGCCGCTGCCGTCGGAGGCCGAGGTGCGCGCCTGTGTCACCGCCCCCGAGGGCAGCGTCAGGTTTGCCGTGCCTCTGCTGTGGCTCTCGAACCGGCCGCCGTAGAGGAAGCCGTTGAGGAAGTACGACAGCTGGCCGGTCTTGTCGGCCCAGGTGCCGCTGAGGTTGCCGTTGTTGTTGTCCACGGTGTGGAAGGCGCCCACGCGCAGGTCGCGCTGCGGCTTGCTCGTCGTCTTCTTCAGCACGATGTTGATCGTGCCGGCGATCGCCTGCATCGAAAATTCGGCGCTGGCCGCGCGGATGATCTCGATGCGCTCGATCTGGTCGGGCGGCAGCGTGTCGAGGTCGAAGCCTGGCGGCGGGCGGTCGCCGTTGACCAGGATCTGGGTGTAGCCGGCGCCCAGGCCGCGCATGCGCAGGGTCTTGGCGCTGACGGTCACGCCCGGGGCGCGCTTGAGGACGTCGTAGATGTTGTCGTCGCCGTACTTGCGGATCTCTTCCGCGCTCAGCACGGTCTTGCTGGCGGTGTCGTCGCGGCGCGGGTCGTAGGTGCTGGCCGCGCCTTTCACTTCGACGGTGCTGATCTTGTCCTGCTTGGCCGGCGCTTCCTTCGTGATCGGCTTGTCGGCGGTGGCTGCGGCCGGTGCAGTCTGGGCCAGCGCAGCGGCCGGCAGGGACAACATGGCGAGGTGGACGGCGAGTGCTGCTGGGCGATGCTGGAAAATCATGAAGGGCTGCTTGCGGTTGCTGAACAGCCCGTCACGATACCAGTTGCATAAGCTTTAAATTACGTAAATTGTCACCGTGCAACACGTCGTTACATATTTCCCGCTCAGTGCACGCAGCTGACGAAAGCACCTGCCGCGTTGGCGCGTTCTTCCGTGGCGCCGGTGGCCAGGTCGACCACGATGTGGGTCGCCTGGCTGGAAATCGACCCCATTTCCGACGACCAGGTGCTGCCGATCGACCAGTTATGGCCAGCGAGCTCACCCGATTCCACCAGCTTCTTGAGCTCGGCATCCGTAGGCTGGCGCCATTTGTCGAACCCCTGGACCGTCACGGTAGCGCAGAAGTCGCGTGCCGTGGTCCAGTCCTTCTTGAAGCTCACGCCCATCCAGGCCTTGGCATCGAAGGTCACCAGTGTCACGGGTGGGTCCGCCGCCGGCACAACGCACTGGTTGTTGGTCAAGACCGCCGGCTCGACGCATTTCGGCACCGGCGTGCAGGTGCCGTTGATCCGCACGCTATTTGCCTCGCAGGTCACTGCGGTGACGGTAAGCGTGGTCGCTGCCGAGGTCGGCCCCCAGCCGCCGGTGCCGGGCTGCGATGCAGTGATGGTCGACTCGCCCGGTCCCTTGATGGTGACCAGGCTGCCGCTGATCACGGCGACCGCCGGGTTGCTGCTGGTGTAGCTGAACGGCGCCGGGCTCCTCGACGTCGGCGGATCGATGTTGAAGGGCTTGTCGGTTTCGGTCTTCTTGATGGCCGCGAAGGGACCCAGCGGTGGCCCCTGGTCCGGATCGCCGCACGCCATGAGCATGCACAACATGAACAACCAGCCGACGATCCGCTTCATAAAATTCCCTGTAAAAATCATGGTTTTAACTGCCCAACCTTATCAAAAACTGGCGCCGCAAAATGCGTTCTTTGTCACGCGTGCGCAGGCGGCGCGGATTCAATGCGCTGCAGCCTGTGCCGCGTCAATCTCGCTTCCCCAAGGATCTTTCCCGGCTACCGGCTTGCCCGTGGGCGCGAAATCCATGATGGCGTCGCTGGCGCGCGCGTAACGCGGCCAGGCCGGCAGGCCGGCGCCATTCGGGTCGCCGCGTTTGGCGAAGTTGACGAGATAGCTGCTCATCGCCTTGCCCATGGCGCGGTCGCGCGCGGTCGTCTTGTCGCCGTACTTGATGGCGGCGGTGTCCATGAAGAAGGGGATGTCGGTCGCGTGCTGGGCGCCCTGCTCGTTCAGCGATTCCGCCACATACGAGAAGCGGTAGGCGTACACCGGCACGCCCTGCCCGGCCAGGGTGCCTGCCAGGCTGCGCGCGCCGGCGACCATGAAACCGGTCTTGCCGCCGATGTCCGCGCCGGTGGCGCCGATCATCACCGGGACTTTGGCGAAGCGGCCTTCCTTGAACGCCAGGGCCGAGTCGATCGCCAGTTTGCCGTCGGCGAACGGACCGACATAGGTCGGCGGATCGCCGGCCGGGCGGTTGGCGAGGTTCATGCCGTCCACCACCTCCTCGGCCGGCAGCGCGCGCAGTTTGTCGAGTGCTTGCGGGTCGTCCGCCGCGATGCCCTTCTTGCCGGCGAAGTTCACGCCGGCCTGTTCAACGTAAGCGAGGGGTGCGTTGACCGTGCCGCCATCGCCGCCGGACAGCACCACGGCCTTGGAGAACAGGCCCTGTGCCATCGGCGAGGTCAGCAGCGTGTTGACCGACATGCCGCCGGCCGACTCGCCGTAGATCGTGACGCGGGACGGATCGCCGCCGAAGGCCGCCACGTTACGCTGCACCCACTGCAGGGCCGCGATCTGGTCCATGAAGCCGTAGTTTCCCTGCGGGCCGTCCGGCGCCTCCCTGCTCAGCGCCGGATGGGCGAAGAAACCGAAGCGCCCGAGACGGTAATTGAAGCTGACCACCACCACGCCCTGCTTCGCGAGACGCGCGCCGGAATAGGTCGGCGGCGAGCTGCCGCCGTTGACGAAGCCGCCGCCGTAGATCCAGACGATCACCGGCAGCTTGTTCGCCTTCGTCTTGGTGGGCTTCCAGACGTTCGCATACAGGCAGTCTTCGCTCGGGGCGGTGCCCAGCGGCGCGGCGTCGCTGGCGAACGGCAGCTGCATGCAGTCGTGCGCATACTCGACGGCCTGGCGCACGCCCTGCCATGGCGCAGCCGGTTGCGGCGCACGCCAGCGCAAGGCGCCCACCGGCGGCGCGGCGAAGGGAATGCCCTTCCAGCTTGCCACCCCATCCTCGACCGCGCCCGCCAGCCTGCCTGCATCAGTGGCCACGACCGGGGCCGTGTGCACGGCGGCGAAGGCCGGCGCGGCGCCGGCAAGGATGGCGGCGGCAAGGATGGTGCGGGATACGACAGGCGGCATGGATGGGCTCCAGTAATCGAACCCGGCAGATGCTAATGAGGGCTTGACAGCACGTCAATCGAAATCGGCCGGCGGCCGGCGACTTGTCCTAGAATGACGCGTTTGCCAACCCATTACGACGCCTTGAAAATCTCGATCGGCCATCGCCTCTTCGCTTCCGTCCTGCTCGCGATCCTCGCGGTGGCGGCGGGCGCCGTCTACCTGCTGCGCCAGAACGTGCTGGCGGGCTTCGGCGACTATGCGGTCGGGATCGAACTGGACCGCCTCGACGAGCTGTCCGGATCGCTGGCGCGCCAGTACCGCAAGCAGGGCGGCTGGGCCTTCCTGCCGGCCGAAGACGAGCGCCGGGGCTGGATCGCGTACGAGCTGGAACGCCTGCAGCGCGAACGCGAGGTCGAAGCCCTGGCCTTGCCTGCCGCGCCGCCCGCACCGGAGGCGCCGGCGATGGACATACCCGAGCCGGCGCCAGCGGCGCCTGCTGCTCCCGCCGCACCTGCGGCACCTGCAGCCCCGGCAGCCGAAGCGGCGCCGGCCGCCCCAATCCAGCGCCTCACCGCGCCTGCCCCGCCCCGGCCACCCGCCCCACCGCTGCCGCCCTTGCCTGCACCACGCATCACGGCCGCGCCGGTGTCCGATCCGGCGCCGGCGACGGCGCCCGCGGCCGTACCGGATGCGGTCCCCGCCATCGGCCCCGAACCGGGCGTCGACGCTTCCCTGCCCCAGCGCATTACCCTGCTCGATGCGAACGGCCGCTGGCTGGCGGGACGCAAGCCCGATGCGGTCCCGCTGGCGCGCCGCGCCATCGAGGTCAATGGCCGCACCGCCGGCTACCTCGGCGTGGCGCGCAGCCACCGTCCCAGCGATGCGATGGCGCTGGCCTTCCTCGACCAGCTGGGCGCGAGCCTGTGGTGGATCGTCGGCTTTGCCGTGGCCTTCTCGGCGCTGGCGGCGACCCTGCTGGCGCGCCACTTCCGCCGTCCGATCCAGGCGCTGGCGGGCGGCGCCAGCACGCTGGCCGAAGGCCGCTTCGACGTGCGCCTGCCGGCGTCGCGCAGCGACGAACTGGGCGAGCTGGCGCGCCACTTCAACACGCTGGCGCAGCGCCTCGACAGCGCGGAAAGCGCGCGCCGCCAGTGGGTCGCCGACACCTCGCACGAACTGCGCACGCCGCTGGCGGTGCTGCGCGCGCAGCTGGAAGCGATCCAGGACGGCGTGCGCCAGGCAAGCCCGGACACGGTCGACGCCATGCTGCGCCAGGTGCTGGCCCTGAACAAGCTGATCGACGAACTGTATGCGCTGGCGCGGGCCGACGTCGGCGCTCTCGACGTCAAGCTTGCACCGCTCGACCTGTGGCAGCTGGCGCTTGGGCAGGCCCGGGCTTTCGAATCGCGCCTGCAGGCGGCCGGGTTACAGCTCGGCGTCGAAGCGGCGCCGCCGTGCGCGCAGGTATCGGCCGACCCGGACCGCATGCGCCAGGTGCTCGACAACCTGTTCGAAAACAGCCTGCGCTACACGACGGCCGGCGGGCGCGTGGTCCTCAGCGCCAACCTGCAGGATGGCGTGCTGCAGCTGCACCTCGACGACAGCGCGCCCGGCGTGCCCGACGATGCGCTCGAACGCCTGGCGCAGCGCTTCTACCGCGTCGATGCCTCGCGCAGCCGCGCGCATGGCGGCGCCGGCCTGGGCCTGGCCCTGTGCCGCCGCCTGCTCGAAGCGCAAGGCGCCACGCTCGGCTTCGCGCACTCGCCGCTGGGCGGCCTGCGCGCCACCATCACGATTCCGCTGCCCGACCGCCCATGAGCATGGACATCTACATCGTCGAGGACGAACCCGAACTGGCCGCGCTGGTGGCCGACTATGCGCGCGCCGGCGGCTACCAGGCCACCGTGTTCGGCGACGGCGCGCTGGCCCTGGACGCGATCCGGCGCCAGCCGCCGGCGCTGGTGGTGCTCGACCTGATGCTGCCCGGTCTGGACGGCCTGGCCGTGTGCCGCGAGGTACGCGGCTTTTCGGATGTCCCGATCGTGATGGTGACGGCGCGGGTCGAGGAAATCGACCGCCTGCTCGGGCTGGACGCCGGCGCCGACGACTACCTGTGCAAGCCCTTCAGCCCGCGCGAGCTGATGGCGCGCATCAGGGCCATCCTGCGCCGCGCCGGGCCATCCATGGCTGCGGCGGCGCCCGCGACGGCGCCCGCCATCGAGGTCGACGAAGCCGCGCGCCGCATCCGCATCCACGGCCGCCCGCTGGAGCTGACGCCGACCGAGTACGGCATCCTGTCCGCCTTTGCGCGCCGGCCGGGCCAGGTATTTTCGCGCGCCCAGCTGCTGGACGCGGCGCGCGAGGGCAATGCCAATCTCGACGTCGCCGATCGCGCCATCGACAGCCACGTCAAGAACCTGCGGCGCAAGCTGGATGCCGTGCTGCCGGGCGTCGAGGCCATCCATTCGATCTACGGTCTCGGCTACCGGTTCGATTTATAGCGCGATTGATAGCGGCCTTCATTTTTTCTCCACATTCGGGAGGCACCATGCACGCATACCAACCCGAGGAGAACACCATGAAACACAGCGCCGCTATCCTGATGTTTGCCCTGCTGTCCAGCGCCGCCGGCGCCAGCCTGGCCGACGTCCACGTCTACGTCAACTGCGACGCCCCCGACGCCAAGTGCCCGCCGCCGCCCAAACCGCCAAAGCCGCCGCGTCCGCCGGCACCGCCCGCCATGGCTGCCATGCCTGCCTTGCCGGCCATGCCCGCGCCACCTGCGCCACCTGCGCCTCCTGCGCCGCCGGCCCCGGCTATCGCAATGGCATATGCGCCTGCCGATGCCGCGCCTGCTGCTCCGGCTGCACCGGCTGCCCCTGCCGCACCCGCCATGCCCGCAATGCCGGCCATCCCGATGCCGCCCGCGCCGCCCGCGCCGCCCGCCCCGCCGCCGGCGCCGAAGATCCCGAAGGTGCCGGACAGCGCCCACGCCGACTGCGCCGCGAAGAAGCCGGGCACCCGCATGATGTTCACCCTGCGTCCCGGCGAAACCATGACCGGCGTCTGCCAGAAGCGGGGCGACAGGATGGTGTTCTCGCTGCGCGAATACGAGCTGACCGAGTGACTTTCCAGGCGGGAGACGGTATGCTGGAAGGCATGTCGTCTCCCGCTTCTCTCCCCAAACCGACCCCGTCCGAACTGGAACTGCTGCGCATCCTGTGGCAGCTCGGCCCCGCCACGGCCAAACAGGTGCACGAAGCGATCGCCGCGGAGCGTCCCGACATGACGGCCGCCACCGTGCTGCGCCTGCTCCAGCTCATGCACGGCAAAGGCCTGCTGCTGCGCGACGAAACCCAGCGCGCCCACGTGTACGCGCCGGCGCAGCCGCAGGACGCCCTGCAGACCAGTCTGGTCAGCGAGCTCATTACCAAAGCCTTTTCCGGCTCCGGCAAGGCGCTGGTGCTGGCCGCCCTGCGCGGCCACGTCAGCAAGAAGGAGCGCGAAGAGATCCAGGCCATCCTCAATGACAGGAAAGAGCCGTGAGCGAGCAATCCATACCGCTGGAGCTCGACCCGCGTCCGTCGCCGCCCAAAGAACCCGAACTCGAGGATTGCTGCGGCACCGGCTGCGTCATGTGCGTGTTCGACGCCTACCAGATCGCGCAGGAGAACTACGAACGCGCGCTGGCCGCCTGGCTGACGCGCCATCCGGAAGCGGCGACATAAGGAAGCGCCCATGGCCCACCTGCTCGACAACATCTTCTGGAATACGCTGAGCGGCACCCACGCTCACCTCTCGACCGGCACCGATACTGCGCGCCGCTACGCACCGGGTTTCTCGCCCATCGTCGGCTTCCCCGATCCGCAGCAGCCGGACTTCGCGGCCCTGCTGCCCTTCGTCGCGCCGGGCGAGCGCTTCTACTGCGATGCCTGGTCCGGTCCCACGCCCGCGGGCTGGCGCATCGAGGCCGAGTCGACGATGGTCCGCATGATCTGGGACGGCGTCATGCCGCAGCAGGACGAAGCGCCGGACGCGGTCCCGCTCGACGCCCGCCATGCCGAACAGGCCGTGGCGCTGGCCCTGCTGACCAAGCCCGGCCCCTTCGGCCCGCGCACGATCGAACTGGGCGAGTACTTCGGCTACTTCGACGATGCCGGCATGTTGATCGCCATGACCGGCGAGCGCATGGCGGCGCCGGGACTGCACGAGATCAGCGGCGTCTGCACCCACCCCGACCATCAAGGCCGCGGTTATGCGCGGCGCCTGATGCTGAAGCTGATCCGGCGCCAGCTGCTGCGCGGCGAGACGCCCTTCCTGCACGTGATGCGCGCGAACGAGGCTGCGCACGGGCTGTATCTGCGGATGGGGTTCCGGGATTATTGCGAGACGGTGGTGCGGGTGGTGACGCCGGAGCCGCACTCCGTTCCCTAGCGAACAATCAAACCGCGCCCGCGTCATTACAATCCTCTCATCAGCAGCAACCGACGAGAGGCCGGCATGTTCGATATGGACCTACCCTGGTGGGAATTCATTGTCCGCGGCGCGATGATCTACATTGCCCTGCTGGTCATGGTGCGCCTGTCCGGACGCCGCACCATCGGCCAGTTCACGCCCTTCGATTTATTGGTGGTCATGCTGCTGTCGGAATCGGTCTCGAACGGGCTGTCCGGCGGCGACGATTCCGTCAGCGGCGGCTTGATCATCGCGGCCACGCTGATCGTCCTCAACGGCGGCATCGGCTTGCTGTCGGCGCGCAGCCGGAAAGTGGAAGCGCTGGTCGAGGGCGACGTCGTGCTGATCGGGCGCGACGGCGTCTTCTTCGACAAGATCATGCAGCGCAACCGCATCGGCCAGATCGACATCGAGCAGGCCCTGCGCGAAGCGGGCTGCGCGCGTCACGAGATGCAGTGCGCTTTTCTCGAAGCCGACGGCGGCATCTCGATTATGAAGCGTTAGAAAGCGACGCCCGCCCCGAGCATGAACACATCCGAATCGCGTTCGTAGTTGGTGATGACGCGGCTCCAGGTGAGCTGGGCGCGCCAGGTGTCGTTGATGCGGTAGCGCATGCCGATCGAGGCGATCGGCGCGACATGGTTTTCGCGTTCGTCGTTGGCGTCCGTGCGGTCGAGCTGGTCGCGCATCGCGTAGGCGCCGAAGCCCATCTCCAGCACGGTGCGTTCGGTGAAGGGGCGCAGCAGCCAGACCTGGCCGCTGACGCCCTTGCGCTCGGCCGCATCGACCTTCCCTTCGCTCATCAGGATCACGCTCCACTCGACGTTCGGATTGACCGTGCGCCGGTATTCGAGGCCGTAGGAGGTCGCGGTCTCGGACTTGAAGCTGTTCACGATCGAGCGGCCGGCCAGCAGCATCAGCGTGTTGTCGCCCTTCTCCGCGTTCTGCAGGCGGATCGCGCGCGGCTGGTTGCGCAGCTCGTAGCCGGCGCCGAACAGCAGCATCGTCGTGTCGTGCGAGGTGATGCCGTGGGTGTGCGCGAGCCGCGCTTCCAGATAGGCGTTTGAGGCCAGGTGGTACTTGGCGCTCAGGCTCATCAGCTGGCCCCAGCCGTGCTCGTTGCGGTAGTCGCTGAAGGCGCCGCTGCCGGTGGTGGTGTCGAAGTAGTAGTAGGGACCGATGCCGGCCGCGAAGGACCAGCCGCGCGCCGGGATCGCGGTGTGGGCCCAGACCTGCGCACCGAGGCCGTCGCGGTGGTGCTGCTTTGGATGGCCTTCGTTCAGGTAGTCGGCGCTGACCGAGATGTACTTGTTGATGTGGTGGTTGTAGCCGAGCGCCACCGCGAACGAGGTGTCGTCTTCGTTCTGGTCGACCCGCATGCCGCCCGCCAGCAGGGAGGCATCCTGGGCCTGGGCCAGACATGATACGAGAAGGAGTGGCAGGGCTAAAAATCTGTATCGCATATTTACTGAATCGCTGGTCAATTTGTCCATTATGCCAAGCTTTCCAAATGTAAGTCGCCTATGGGCACTATCTCAACCGTACCGTGCGAGTCCAGGCCATCAGCCAGTGCTAAGTTTTGACGGCGCCCCAGGACGGGGTGCGTTACAGAGACTCTGTTCAACAGGAGGTATTCCATGAAACAAGTTCTGTCCGTTCTGACACTGGCAGCGACGATGGGGTTGGCCGCCCCGGCTTTCGCCCAGAACTACCGGGCCGTCGCCAGCGGTCCTGCCGAAAGTCCACCCAATGGTTCGCCGGGCAACAGCCTGGTCACCATCGACCTGAAGTTCGATCCCGGCACCAGCAGCCTGATGGTCGACATGCCCTTCCGCGACCTGGTGGGCAATGCGACCGAGGCCCATATCCACTGCTGCACCACCGACGCCTTCACCGGCACTTCGGGCGTCGCGATCCCCTTCGACGACTTCCCGACCGGCGTCAAGAGCGGGATGTACTCGAACTCGTTCGCCCTGTACGACGAGGCTTCGTACGACCCGGACTTCCTGAAAGCGCATGGCGGCGTGAAGGGGGCTGCTTCGGCGTTCGTGGATGGCCTCAACGCCAACGAAGCCTACGTCAACATCCACACCAGCGCCTATCCGGAGGGCGAGATCCGCGGCTTCCTGGTCGCGGCGCCGGTGCCGGAACCGTCCGAGTGGGCCTTGCTGGCGGGTGGCCTGGGCGGCTTGTTGTGGATGGGCCGGCGGCGGCGTCCGGAGGCGAGCTGGCAGAAATAGCGGCGAGCTAGTTTAGACAGCCAGCAAAGCACCGCGTTCGGCGAGCAGCTTGGCCCAGGCCGGGACCGCCTGCTGCCAGAACGCGGACAGGGTCGCGATCGCCGATGCTGGCGCGGCGAATTGCAGCCCGAGGTACCCGGCCGCCTGTTGCAGCGCTGCGACGGCGGCCTCTTCCCTGTTTTCATGGCCCGCCGGCAGCACGGCCAGCGCCCCCGTCTGCTTGGACAGCTTTTCGCCGTTGGCATTGCGCACCACCGGCACGTGCAGGTAGCGCGGCGTGGGCACGCCCAGCAGGCGCTGCAGGTAGATCTGGCGCGGCGTCGAGTCGAGCAGGTCGGCGCCACGCACGACGTCGGTCACGCCCTGCTCCGCATCGTCCACTACCACCGCCAGCTGGTAGGCCCAGTAGCCATCGGCGCGCTTGAGCACGAAGTCGCCCGATTCCAGCGCCAGGCGCTGTTCCTGCCAGCCGGCAAAACGGTCCTGAAAGCCGACCAGGTCGGCGCCCGTCTCCGGCACCCGCAGACGCAGGCTGCGTGCCTCGCGCCCCGGCGCCAGGCCGTGGCGGCAGGTGCCCGGATAGATGGCGGCGCCGTCCGGCCCCACGCCCAGGCGCGAATCGGCGATCTCCCTGCGGTTGCAGCCGCAGCCATAGACATACTCGGTGATGCGTTCGCGCGCGGCCTGGTACAGGTCCTTGCGCCGGCTCTGCCAGACGATCTCGCCGTCCGAATGCATGCCCAGCCAGTCCAGCTGTTCGAGGATGGTGTCGGCGGCGCCCGGCACGGCGCGGCCCTCGTCGATGTCTTCGATGCGGATCAGCCAGCGGCCGCCGTTGGCGCGCGCGTCGAGGTAGCTGGCCAGGGCCGCCACCAGCGAGCCCGCATGCAGCGGGCCGGTCGGCGATGGGGCAAAGCGGCCGACGTAGCGGCCGGCCGGGGCTTGGAATGAAGTGGGAAAGCTGCTCACGGGCGCCACCTTAGCATATCGCGCCGGCCATGGTTCATCGGGCCATGTTGCCAAAATGGCGCATTGAATGGCGTGCTCGGCAGTTTGTCCAGGACAAACTATCCATATTTCCGCAAAGTAATATACAATCGCGCTTTGTCCTAGACAAATTTGTGGTTCAATCTTACAAAATGAATAAAGGAGCACCATGCAAGCAGCAGCACTCAACGTGATCGCCTTCGGCAAGGACGACATCGACAACTCGCTCACCAAGCTGTCCGGCAAGCAGATCGACGAACTGGCCTTCGGCGCGATCCAGCTCGACGCCCAGGGCAAGGTCCTGCGCTACAACGAAGCGGAAGCGCAGATCACCGGCCGCGTCGCCAGCGCCGTGATCGGCACCAACTTCTTCCGCGAAGTCGCGCCCTGTACCAACACCGCGCGCTTCAAAGGCGTGTTCGACGCCGGCGTGCGTGCGAACAACCTGAACACGATGTTCGAGTACGTGTTCGACTACAAGATGACGCCGACCAAGGTGAAGATCCACATGAAGAAAGCCATCAGCGACGGCACCTTCTGGATCTTCGTCAAGCGCCTGTAAGCCCATGCAGACGACCGGCACGCTCCTCTCTCCCTGGTGGACCGACCGCAGCGCGCTGCTGCGCGTGGCCGCCGACCTGGTGGCGGCCGAGCTGGCGGCGCTGCGCCACGATCCGCTGCTCCTGCCCGAAGGCTGGAGCACGTCGCTGTCGCTGCAGCACGACCTCGGCGTCGATTCGCTGGAACTGCTGCAGGTCGCGGGCTGCCTGGCCGAGATGCTGCAGATGCAGCGCAGCGGCGTCGAAGACTACCTGCTGGCGCGCCGCACCCTGGCCGGCTGGCTCGACATCGCCACGGCAGGCCTGCAGCACTGGGACGGCGAACTGACCTTCCGCACCTCGGGCAGCACCGGCGAGCCGAAACGCTGCGCGCACGCCCTTGCTACGCTGGAGCAGGAAGCAGCCAGCCTGGCCACGCTGTTCCAGGGCCGCCGGCGCCTGCTGCTGGCCGTGCCCAGCCACCACATCTACGGTTTCCTGTTCGGCGTGCTGCTGCCGCGCCACCTCGGCATCGCCGCCGATCAGGTCATCAGCGTGCGCGCACGCCTGCCATCCCAGCTGGCCCGCCACGTGCTGCCCGGCGACCTGGTGGTCGGCCATCCGCAGTTCTGGCAGGCGGCGCTTGCCGACGGCGCCGGCTTCCCCGCCGACGTCATGGGCGCCAGCTCGACCGCGCCCTGCCCCGATGCCGTCGCCGAGCGCGCCGAGGCAGCCGGCCTGCGCCTGGTCCAGGTGTACGGCGCGTCCGAAACCGGCGGACTCGGATGGCGCGCCTCGCACCGCGATCCCTACCGGCTGCTGCCCCACATCGAGCGCGCATCGGAAAACGACGACAGCCTGCTGCGCCGCGGCCCGGACGGTGAAGTACAGCCCCTGCGTGCGCAGGACGGCCTGGCCTGGTGCGGGCTCGACACCTTCACGCTGGGCGCGCGCCGCGACAGCGCGGTGCAGGTAGGGGGCATCAACGTGTTCCCGGCGCGCGTGCGCCAGGTGCTGCTCACGCACCCGCTGGTGGAAGACGCTGCGGTGCGCCTGATGCGTCCCGACGAAGGCCTGCGCCTGAAAGCCTTCATCGTGCCGCGCGCCGGCGTGGCAGCGGACAGCGGCCTGACGCAGGCGCTGCGCATCTGGATCGACGAACACCTGGCGGCGCCCGAACGGCCGAAGGCGATCACGCTGGGCAGCAGCATCCCGCGCGGCGCGCTGGGCAAGCCGGCCGACTGGAGCATCGCCGGATGATCATGCACATCGACCTGCCCGCCGGCGAGCTGCCCGCCGTGGTGTTCGGCGCCGGCCCCATCACCCTGGACGAGGTGGTGGCCCTGGCCACGCGCCGCGCCCGGCCGGTGCTGTCGGGCGACCCGGCCTTTGCCGAACGCATCGAGGCTGGCGCTGCGCTGCTGTCGCGCCTGTCCAGCCAGGACGACGGCGCTGCGGCAGGTCCACTGTTCACCTGGCAGGACGGCGGACTGGGCGTCAGCTTCACGCCCGAGCAGACGCGCGCGATCCTGGCGGCGCGCCTGGCCTCGCTGTGCCGCGGCCAGTCCGGCGCCGGCATGGAGCAGCTGCGGCTGCTGTGCGATCTGCTGGAGCACGACGTGCTGCCGGATGTCCCCCATGAAGGCGCCGACACGGCCGCCATGACCGGGCTGGCCTGCCTGGCGGCCGCGCGTGCCGACAGCCTGTGCCGCCTGGCGGCTCGCATCGCGGCGCTCGCCGCCGTCGCCCTGGACGAAAGTAGCAGGCACTTCGACGAAGCCCTGTTCGCGGCCAAGCCCTACCCCGGCATGGCGCAAGCGGCCGGCTGGATCCGGGCCGACCTCGGCGCACGCGCAGGTGCGGCGCAGGACGCGGAGGCACGCGACGCGATCCGCTGCGCGCCGCACGTGATCGGGGTGCTGATGGACGCCCTGCCCTGGATGGTCAGTCACATCGAACTGGAATTGAACAGCGCCGGCGGCGCGCTGCTGGTCGACCTCGAGGGCGGGCGCCTGCTGCGCGGCGGACACTACCATGGCGGCCACATCACCTACGCGATGGACGGGATGAAGAATGCGGTGGGCAGGCTCGCCAACCTGTTCGAACACCAGATCGCACTGCTGGCCGACGCCGGCCAGTACGGCCTGCTGTCCAGCCTTCGCACCACGGCCGGCGCGCGGATGGCCGTCAACCATGGCCTGAAGGCGCTGCAGCACAATGTGTCGGCATGGGCCGCGGAGGCCCACAGGCTGACGCCGGACACGGTCTTCCACCGGACCGACATCGGCGCCAGCGCGGCGCGCGACTGCCTGCGCGTGATCGAACTCACCGAACAGATCGCCGCCGCCCTGCTGGTGGCGGTGCGCCAGGCCTGCGCCCTGCGCTACCCCGACGGCCTGTCCCCGCAGCTGGGTCCGGGCTTGCTCAGCTGCATGGAACGCATCGCCGAACTGGTGCCTTTCACCGGCGAGGAAAGGCGCCTCGACCACGATCTGCGGCGCCTGCTGGCCGTGATCCGCTACGATGGCGCCGCGCTGCTGTGCCGCGGTGCGGCAGAGGCAGCAGCAAGGCGCTAGAATACACGTTCACATGATGACCACGACCACATCGACCACTTTCAGCATCGCCGCCGTCGAGCGCGAAACCCGCTTGTCCAAGGACGTGCTGCGGGTCTGGGAAAGGCGCTATGGCTTTCCGCAGCCGGTGCGCGATGCGAATGGCGAGCGCTGCTACCCTGCCGAGCAGGTGGAGCGCCTGCGCCTGATGAAGCGCCTGATGGACCAGGGCCACCGCCCCGGTGCGCTGGCCGCGATGGCGCACGAGCAGCTCAGCGCGCTGGCCGTGCCGCAGCGCGCCGCCACGCCGGAACACGCGGCGCAAGCGGCCGCCATCGGCCGGCTGCTGGACGACATCCGTGCGCGCGATCCGGCCGCGTTCCGGCACGCGCTGCGTCAGGCGCTGGCGCGCCAGGGGCTGGAGAGCTTCGTCGAGCAGACCATGGCGCCGCTCACGACGGCGGTGGGCGACTGCTGGGAAGACGGCAGTTTCGACGTCTTCGACGAACACTTCTTTACCGAATCGGCGCAGCAGCAGCTGCGCCAGGCGATCGCCGACCTGCCGGCCGCACGCCAGGGACCGCGCGTCCTGCTGACCACCGTGCCCGGGGAGCCGCATGGCCTCGGCCTGCTGATGGCGGAAGCCCTGTTCTCGCTGGAAGGCGCGACCTGCATCTCGCTGGGGACCGAAACGCCGCTGCTCGACATCGCGCGCGCGGCCGACGCCTACGGCACGACCGTCGTCGCGCTGTCGTTCTCGGCGGCCTATCCGCGGCGCCAGGTCGCGCCGGTGCTGACGCAGCTGCGCCAGGCCTTGCCTGTAGACGTGGAATTGTGGGCCGGCGGCGCCGGCGTGGCACGCCTCGACGGCATCGCCGGCGTGCGCCTGCTGGCATCGCTGGACAGCGGCCGCCAGGCACTTGCAGCCATCAAATCATAAAAGCGCTTAGGCGGCTTCGGCGCGCCAGGTCTTCATCTGGGACATGAAGTCGTCCAGCGGGACCGGGCGCGAAAACAGGAAGCCCTGCATGGCCGGCTTGCGGTTGGCGGCCAGGAAGTCCGCCTGCTGGGCGGTCTCGACGCCTTCCGCCACCACGCGCAGGCCCAGGTGGTCGGCCATCGCCAGGATCGACTGCACGATCGCGGTGCCGTTCACGTCGCCCGGGGTATCGCGGATGAAGCTCTTGTCGATCTTCAGCTCGTACAGCGGCATCTTCTTCAGGTAGGCCAGGTTCGAATAGCCGGTGCCGAAATCGTCGATCGAGAAGCGGATGCCCATCTGCGCCAGCTCGTGCATGCGGGCGATGGTTTCGTTCAGGTCGTTCACCAGCAGGCCTTCGGTGACTTCGAAGATCAGCTGGCTGGCCGGCGCGCCGGTTTCGACCAGGATCGCGCACACCTGCTCGACGAAGTCCGGCTGGCGGAACTGCAGCGGACTGACGTTCACCGACAGCGGCACCGCCATGCCGGCGCGCTGCAGGCGCAGCCAGTATTCGCAGGCGTGGCGCAGCACCCATTGGCCGAGCGGATAAATCAGGCCGCTCGATTCCGCAGCCGGGATGAACACGTCCGGCGGCACGAAGCTGCCGTCCGCGCGGCGCCAGCGCATCAGCAGCTCGGCGCCGACCGGGATGCGGCGGTGGTCGATCTGCAGCTGCAGGTACATCGACAGCTCGCCATTCTCCATCGCGTTGGCGAGATCGCGCTCCAGCGTCAGCTTGCGCTCGGCCTCGGCCAGCATGCCCTCTTCGAACAGGGTGACGCCGTTGCGGCCCGCCACCTTGGCGTGGTACATGGCGGTATCGGCTTCGCGCAGCAGGTCGTGGCCGGCCTGGCCGGCGCGCAGCGGCAGCGCGATGCCGATGCTGGCGGAGGCGTGGTAGATCTGGCCGCCGATCTCGACCTGCTCGGCCAGGGCGCTGCGGATCTTCTCGGCCACCATCTGCGCCGCCGCGGTCGCGCGCAACGCGTCCCCGCCCAGGTTCTCGAGCACCACCACGAATTCGTCGCCGCCCAGCCGCGCCACGGTGTCGCCTGTGCGCAGCACCGCCGCCACGCGCTGTGCGGCGTGCTTCAGCATGGTGTCGCCGATCGCGTGGCCGCGCGCGTCATTGATGGTCTTGAAGTTGTCGAGGTCGATGAACAGCACCGCGCCCAGGCCGATGCCGGACTGCGCGCGCGCGATCATGGCGTCGAGGCGCTCGATCAGCAGGCGGCGGTTGGGCAGGCCGGTCAGTACGTCGTAGAAGGCCAGGCGGTGGATCGCATCGGCGGCATTGCGGCGCTCGGTGATGTCGCGCCCGACCACCACCCAGTGCGTGTTGCGGCCGCCTTCGTCGGCGAAGGGCACCAGCTCCATCTCGACCCAGTATTTTTCGCCGCGCCGCGTGTAGTTCACCAGTTCGGCCTTGGCGGCCTCGCCGCGCGCCATGGCGGCGACGATGCGGGCGACTTCGGCCTGATCGGTTTCGGGGCCGTGCAGCACGCGCATGCTGCGCCCGATCACCTCTTCGCGCGCATAGCCGGTACGGCGCACGAAAGCATCGTTGGCGAAGATGATCGGCTGCTCGGCGGCGGCGCCATCGACGACCCTGGCGATCAGCACCATGTCGTTGAGGCGCGCCACCGCGGCCGAGGTCAGGCGCAGTTCCGCGTTCAGTTCGTGCAGCCGGGCGTGGCCTTCCTCGAGCGAGTCGGCGGTCCTGCCCAGCTCGGCCATCGAATTGTCGAGGCGCTGGAGCAGGCTGCCGCAGGTCAGCGTGATCAGCGCGCCCACGAACAGGTAATTCAGGGTGACGATCAGGCAGGGCAGGAATTGGTGCTCTTCCATGCCGGTGACGTACAGCCGGGCATAGCCGGTGAGGCCGAGCAGGAGGATGGATGCACCGCTGACACCGAGCGCGCCGAGCGCCCAGCGCATGTTCAGCAGGACCACACCCAGTACCGGCGGCGCCATCAGGAAGATCTGGCTGACCGGGCCGACTGTCAGCATCAGGCCGATGCCGATCAGGTAGAGGATGGCCAGGAAGTTGAGCACCCGGAAGGTATAGCTCAGTTGCGGCAGGCGCCACAGGGCAATGACCCAGGCCAGCGCAACGCTGTCCATCAGGGCGACCGGCCACAGGCCTTCGCTGATCGACAAGCCGATGCTGGGCACGGCGGCAAGCGTGCCGAGCATGACCACGTACGACAACAGGGACGAGAAAACCCTGGAGCGCCAGTGTGCGATGTCGTAATAGGTGCCCAAGGTTCTACCGAAAAATGTTTAATTGTTGCAAGGCAACATTCTAAACGGGTGGGCTGAGGTTGTCAGTACGTGAATGATATGCTGTTGCGAATTGGTAACAGCCATTGTTATTCAATTAATGAATGACCTCGGCCGGTGCGGTTTCCGCTTTCTGGATCAGCCCGGTCACCTGCTTCGCGACCTCGTTCGGCACCGCCATCGACAGCTGGTAGTGCAGGATTTCGAAGCCCTTGTCCGTCCTGCGGATCACGCCGCTGGCCATGCAGTGGCCCATGTTGGGCGTGTCGAGCAGTTCGTCGAACCAGATCAGCTTGCCATCGCCGGAAGTATACACGTTGCGGCGCGTGGCCTTGAACGACCAGGCCGATTTCTTCCCTTCGAAGTACTTGCGGGCCCAGGCCTTGAAGGCGTCGCGCTGCCACAGTTCGCTGCGGTCGGTGCCGATGTAGACGCCGTCGGGCGCCATCTTGTCGAAATAGGCCATGCGCGCGTGGGCGGCATCGTCGTGCCAGCTGTCGACGAAGGCGTTGACCTGCTTGGTGAGCGCAGGATCGGCATCGGCGGCCTGGGCCAGAGTTGCAAAGCACAGCGCGCATGTGAGGATCAGGGATTTCAGCATCAGAAGCGCCCTCCATCGACATCGCGCAGGAATTTGATCAGGCCGTTGAAGTAAGTCGGCTGGTCGTCGTACATCGACATGTGGCTGCCCTTCTCGCACATCAGCAGGCGGCCGTGCTTTACCTTCTGCGCCACCATCGTCATGTGGGCCGGGTCCATGGTGTCGTGGCGGCCGGCGATGACGAGGGTCGGCACGGCGATCTTCGGCAGGTCGGCGACGCGGTCCCAGTGTTCGAGCTTGGCGTTATGCGCGCCCAGTTCGCTCGGCCCCTGCATCGGCACGTAGATCTTCGGGTTGATGTGGCTGAAAGAACGCTGCACCGGCTCGGGCCACTGGTCGGCCGGCATGCGCAGCACGTGGTGCACGTAATGGTTCGGAATTAAGAGCTCCATGTAGCGTGGATCTTCGTACTTCCCGTCCGCTTCAAGGCGCTTGATCTCGGCCAGCGCCTTCTGGTCCATCGCCGGCATCAGGACCGTGTCCGCGTACCTGTTGTAGGCCGGGATGCTCATCATCATGTTCGAGATGACCAGGCCCTTCAGGTTCTTGCCGTACTTGAGCGCGTACTCGGCGGCCAGGATGCCGCCCCAGGAATGGCCCAGCAGATAGAAATTCTTGTTGTCCAGGCCGAGCGCCTTGCGCACCTGCTCGACCTCTTCCACATAGCGCGGCAGGTCGACCAGCGAGGGGTCGTCCGGCTGGTCGCTGTAGGTCGATCCGAGCTGGTCGTAATAGTAGTACTCGATGCTAGCGCCAGGAAAATAGCTGTCGAAGGCTTCGAAGTATTCGTGGGTGGCGCCGGGGCCGCCGTGCAGCAGCAGGACCTTGATGGTCGGATTGTTGCCGACGCGCTTGGTCCAGACTTTGAAGGTCCCTTTCGGCGTCACGATCGGGATCATGCGCACGCCGCCGGACAGCACGTCGCTGCGGCCGCTGTTGTCGAAGTAGCTGGGGGTTGCAGCCATGGCCGGCAGGGTAAGCAGCAGCGCGGCCATCAGGGCAAGAAGGCGTTTCATCGGAACCTCGTGAGTGCAATGAATAATGCATTGTACGTTGGAAATGTAACCAATTGTGCAAGATCTACACGCGTTCAATAAGTGGTGTAGAGTTGACTTCCCGGCAATTTAACGACGTGCGATGAAATCCTGGACCTGGATGACGGTGATGGGGCTGTGCCTGGCCGGATGGCAGGCGATGGCGCAGGAGCTGGAGGAGCACAAGGACGCACCGCCCGGACTCAGCCTGCGTCTGACCGATGAGGTGATCAGCAAGGCAGTGCGCGAAACGCTGGCGGAAGAAGGCCGGACCGGCGTGAAGCGGGAATCCGGCAAGGCCCTTAGCGCCGATGCGGCGTACCAGAAATTCGAACGCGGTTTTTCGGAGGCGCAGAAGCCGGGTTGCTTCGGCCCGAACGCGACGAAGTTCCAGCCTTCCCGCACGGTCGTGAACACGCCGCTGGGCAAGTTCAACGTCGGCCTGGGCGGCATCTTCGTGCTCCCCTTCTGGGCCGCAGCCATCGTGCGCGGCAAGTGTAATTGAGGACGGATCGGGAATCGTGGATAATGGCGCCATGAACGATACTACCCAACTCCCTCCCCTGCCCGACCACCTGTCCATCGACCCGCGCAGCCCGCACCACAACGCGGAAGTCTTCAAGCACCCGGTCGGCATCCGTTTCAACGGCAAGGAACGCACCGATGTCGAGGAATACTGCGTCAGCGAAGGCTGGATCAAGGTCGCCGCCGGCAAGGTTGTGGACCGCAAGGGCCGTCCGATGCTCATCAAGCTGAAGGGCACGGTCGAGCCTTATTACGCTGTCTGATTCCTTACTGATTTCCTGATAAAGCAACGGCTGTCGGAGCGATCCGGCAGCCGTTTTCGTTTGGTGTGCCGCCCTGGACTGCGGACCTTACATCATCGGGTGCTGGGCGAAATGCGCGACGCCGACCAGCCCTACGTCTACATGCCCTTCATGCGCCGGGACTGCTGGTGCGTACGCAGCGGCTTGCGCGGACGCGTGGGCGAGAGTCAGGGGCGCCGCCGACGTCGCCGTGACAGGCTTCGTGGGCTCGGCAGGTACCGTTACCCAATAATCGTCCCACGGATCGGGCTCGCCCGGGTCATCCCCGCCTGCATCCTTGAGATTGTGGTGCAGGATATAGGCGCCCGCCTTTTCGCCAGCCCAGAAGCAGCGGTCGCCTACCGTGATGTGCTGGACCTGGATCGTTCCGATCGATTCGACTGAAACCACGGTTTCCCAGCGAACCGCGATGCTGCCGTCGCGGTCGAGGCGGACAGGCACTTCCTTGCCGAGCAGTTCCGGGGCCAGGACCAGGCCGTCGCGGGTGGGAATCGGCGCGGTGTCGGAGCATTTCAGGGTAACGCCGCTCTCGGTCGTGATACGAAACCCGGGGACCGACTTCGTCTTCGAATAGCTGACTTCTCCTCTGCCCGGCTCGAGGGTGCGCTCGTCTGCCAGTTCCATGATGTCGCCGACGCGGATGTCGCCGGCAATCCCGCCGCCGGGCAGCAGGGAGTCCACGCTGACGCAACCGCCGCCTCCGCCGCCTCCGCCGCCATAATCGCCACCGTAGTCGCCACCATCGTCGCCATAGCCGCCGTCATCGCCGTAACCGCCGTCATCGCCACCGTAAGCCCCGCTGCCATCGTCGACGCCTTCGTCATCGTCGTTATAGCTGCCGGAACCGGTTTGCTCGGCTTGTTGAAGCTGGTTGAGATCGGTATTTTTTTCGGTCTGGTCCGTGCTCGGCGCCGTATAGGGCGTCGGCAGGACCGTTCCGGATGCCGGGGCCCAGTGCGGACCGAACAAGCCATTATCCGCGGGCGGCGTGATGCCCGCCGCCGTCAGCGCCGTCGATACGACCGAGTTGGAGTTCTGCGTCAACGGTGAATAGGCGAAGCCGCCGCTCTGTATGCTTCCTTCAGCACTGGTCACACGGTCCCATTGGGCATGCAGGTCGGCAGCGCTCGCCACCGTTTCAGTCGGATTCGACGGGCTCAGCAATTGGTCGAGATTCAGCGCCGTCTTTACGCTGGCGTCGTTCACACTGCCGGTAACCGCGTACAGCGTGCCATAAGGCGAGGTGGAACCGGTTTCCACCGCAGTAGACGCCTGCGCCACATTCGACAAGCTGCTGCCGGTAGGATTGCCGTTGGGACCGGCCGAGGCGACGAATATCTGTCCTTGCGAATTAGTGTAGACCAGTGTTTCGTGATACCACGTCACCCCGGCAAGCGTGCCCAGGGGTTCATAAACAACCTTGATTGTTTCCGGCATACCGACTCTCCATTAGATTTATATATTGCTGACACTTATGTCAGCTTCCACCCTGCCAACCACCGTGTAATCACCTATTTTTGAAGGAACAAGAGAAACGACAAACTTGACTGACTGCGGAAATTTCTCATCCAGGACCAGAATTCCGACGACGTTGTCCCTGAAATCGAGAATGGAATGCGCCGGCACATCTGAATGACGGCTGACTTTCAAACCGGCAGCCTGCAATAGCTTTTCGGCAGTATCGAAGGTGAGCGGCTCCGGGAAGAACTGCTGGATTTCCGGGAAAATGTCATTGCGGCTTTTCAGCATGCCATTGGCTTTGCGCTCCCGGTATATCTTCTGGACCGCCGATTTAAGCGCTTTGCCACGCTGGTCGATCTGTTGGGGAGTGAGGGAATTTTCCGACATATGCGTCTCCATTTTTGCCTGCGCAAATGCATTTAAATAAATACCGCCAAAACTGCCAATTAATGCAATCGCTAAGATTTTCCACACGGCGCACTCCTCTCAAATTCACAATTCAATATTAATTAGAAAAACCAGCAGGATTCTCGCAGATCTCCACAAGCAACAATTTAAATAATAAGCAATGCTTCGTTACATTAAAATATCTTATGCATTTGGAATATATCCCCCCAAATGAAAACACCTTGCAAGGCCGTCACCATACAGAGTGCTGAAAATTCTCGGCGGTGGCGCAGGCCTGGCGGAAGCTCACCGTCTTGCCGGCGCGTATGGTCTTCGCCGATGTTCTTGATCCATCAGCGCATGGCGGCGCGAGTCCCTGGCCAAGGGTGGTATGCTCACGCCATGACTACCGATTCCGATATTGAACTGTCCGGCCCATTCCAGGCCAAGGACGGTAACGGCCGTAACCTCGACGTCAAGGCGATCCGCATTTTCGACGAGGGCTACGGGATCATTGACGTATACGTGGAATTCAAGAACCAGCTCGATTCCGGCGCCCACAAGGACAGCGTGCTGCTGCGCGCGATCGTCGACCGCCTGCGCGCGGTCGGCTACAAGGGGCCGGACTTCGGCCTCAGCGATCCGGGGCTGCAGGAAAGCCGCCTGATCGTGCTGGAGGCGCCGGAGGAGTTTGCGGCTTTTGCCAAGAGCAAGGGTTGGAAGAATCTGGCCGAAGACTTCGACGAATGAGTTCTACGTACCAATAAAAAAAGCGAGCCCGCGGGCTCGCTTTTTTGTTGACGTCAACATCGACGACGCCGGACAAGCCGGCGAAACAAATTAACGCTTATCGAGCGTCGGCACGTCGCGGCGCGGCGAACCGACGAACAGCTGACGCGGACGGCCGATCTTCTGTTCCGGGTCGGCGATCATTTCGTTCCACTGAGCGATCCAGCCGATGGTACGGGCCATCGCGAAGATACCGGTGAACAGCGAGACCGGGATGCCCAGGGCCGACTGCACGATGCCCGAGTAGAAGTCGACGTTCGGGTACAGCTTGCGCGACACGAAGT